>Ga0187879_10000072_pt1 | contig 82343 bp, 73 predicted proteins | sample June2016WEW_19_1_FD_132423 | JGI IMG/M metagenome (GOLD analysis project Ga0187879, IMG submission 132423) | Peatland microbial communities from SPRUCE experiment site at the Marcell Experimental Forest, Minnesota, USA - June2016WEW_19_10 | ecosystem: Environmental > Terrestrial > Soil >... | reverse complement strand
TCGCTGCCGGTACTGCCGGAGCGCCTCGTCATCCAGTATCGACTCGTCAGGCTCTCTCGGGAGCCGGCCGTTGGCCACCAGTACGAAGACGTCGACGTCCTGGCCAGGTTGTCCGATCAGTTGGGCGAGATACGACATGCCGACTCGATCGGCGAACAGCGTGCCCCTGCCCTCGACCTCGATGCGCCATCGCCCGCTGCCCACCCGGTCGATCATGGCGTGCCGCCTGGACCTGGAGCTCGACTGGCGGCGTCGGGAGGGCGACGACGACAGGCGCTCCGGGAGGACGAGACCCATGCCTTGCGCCCGATCCTGCGCTCGCTGCTCGAGATCGTTCGCGAGCTCCTCGTCGCCCGCAGCCGCCCGAGCCGTGAGAGCTTCCGCAAGGGCGTGCTCGGTCAGCGTCGCCATCGGCCGGCTGCCGAGGCGACGGTCGACGCGCAGCGCCGATTGCAAATGGGCGACGGCGTCGTCCAGCTCACCGGTCAGCGCTGCGGCCAGCCCGAGGCCATACTCCGGTGAGCCCAGGCAGACGACAGCCAGCGAAGGCATCACGGGCAAGTTGATGTACGGACGTAACTGCTCGGCGGCGGCGATGGCGGTCTCGGCGTCACCGAGAAGGTACGCCGCCTCGCTCACGAGCAACTGGGTCGTCAGCCAGCTGCTCGAGTGAGGCAGGTTGCCGAGGCCGATCCCGTTGAGACGTGCGAGCGCCTCTTCGGCTGCGTCGAAGTCTCCGATGGTCGCCGAGAGCACGCCATCGGCGGCCACATACCCATGGTCGTTGAGCCCCAGGCGAGGTGACGCCGAGATCGTGCGAACGACGTCGACGATCTCCGCTGCACGGCCTTGCCACCATCTGAGTGCCGCGATCATGGCGGCGTAGTACGCCGGGGCGTCCGGGTCTCCGGCGGAGGTGCCACGCTCGAGTGCGAGCGCAGCGGCCTGCTCAGCCTGCTCCAGCTTGCCGGCACGGGCGAGCAACATGGCGTCGAGCACTTCGGTGATGAACACGAGGGCCGCGCAGTCTGCCGCGACCGACCGTTCGCGCATTTCGGTGAGCGACTGGCGAGCTCGCGGGTCGCCGAGCAGGAACAGGTCGACCGTTCGCCAACAGAGCCCCATCAGCGCCAGCAGTGGGTCCTTCGCCCTGGCAGCGCTGGCGATCAGCTCTCCGGCCAGCTCCAAACGATCGTGGGCATGCTCGGGGCCGAGCAACACGTGATGCAGCGTGCTCAACGCTTCGGCCACGGCCTGGTCGGCGCCAAAGGTGCGCACGATCTCCATGGCGGCGACCACCGGCTCGATCGGTTCTCCGCTGTAGACCGCTTCGGCCGTCGTGCGCACGAGGAGCCGTGCCTCATCCAGCGAGCCCGGCACGGCCATGTCCAGGGCCTGCTCCCAGAGCGCCTCGACCCTGGCGCGTTCCACGACGTCTCGGTGCTCGTGGACCCACAAACCACCTGCTCCGAGAGCCGCCACGACGAGAGACTGTTTGTCCCCGGCTTCGTCGGCTGCCGTGGCGGCATCAAGGAAGCTTTGGCGGGCCTCGGCCAGGCGTCCCCCTCGACGGAACGTCTCGGCAACCTCGAGACGCGACTTTGCGCTGCTCGCCGCCGGTGTGACCGCGCCCATGGCGCAATTGAATCAGGTGTGCCGTCCGGTGGCACAGAGACGTCACGCAATTCTGGCGAGGACGGAATTCGGCAGACCCGCGCGAAACGGGTCTCGTCGGATGAAGGCCCTGACACAGTGGCCGGGAGGAGAGCGAACGTGCCCAAATACCTGATCGAGCGGACCTACGACGTCGGTGAGGACGAGCTCGCCGATGTTGCCACGAGGTCGAAGCGCATAGCCGTTGAAAGCTTCCCAGACATCGTTTGGGAGCACAGCCATGTCGTGGCCGACGCTGATGGCACACTGAAGTCGTTCTGCGTGTACCAGGCGCCCAGCGAGGAGATCGTCAGACAACATGCCGAGCTCCTCGGCCAGCATGTCGTGGATCACGTGTACGAGATCGGGGGCGATGTCACACCGGCCGATTTTCCCTTGTAGCTCACGACCGCTAGCACGGTCACAGGGCATCGGGCGCCCTCTTAGGCGGAGGTTTCCTCAGGAGGTAACCATCAGTGACGACGGCTCGAGTGAACATCCGGGAAACCCAACGTCAGCTGCGCGAGCGCTACGCGACTGAACCGCCCGGCTTCGCCATCCAACTCCGTGTGCGGGGCGGGAGTGGCGATCTGTCGGATCCTCTCCACGCCGACGTGGAGCCTGCGAGCGTTCCCGGCGCCAAGTGGAACTCGGGAGCACATCCCGCCGTCGGCGGAGAAGGCGACGCCCCGTGCTCAGCGGATCTGCTGCTCGGAGCTCTGGCGGCCTGCCAGGAGATCACGCTTCGAATGGTTGCCGCCAACATGGGAATCGAGCTCGAGGAGCTGCAGGTCGATGTCGAGGGTGACTGGGATCCCCGGGGAACCCTCGCTATGGGCAAGGAGTTTCCGATTGGCCTCACCGGGATCCGATGCCGTACGAGAGTCACGGTGCACGAGGGCGAGCCGTCCGATCGGACCGAGCGCCTGCTCAGAAGTGCCGAGCGATATTGCGTGGTGCTGAACACGCTCCGTCAGGGAGTGCCGGTGGAGACAACGTTCGAGCTGCAAGCTGCCCACTGAGGCAGCTGCCGGACTGCCGCGTGCGAACGTCCGTGCGGAAAGCCGAGGCTCTTACGTGATCGGGGTTTGGCTCGCTTGGCCGCGGTTGAGCGACACTGCGTCCGGAACGTGGTACGCCATCTGCTCAGCCACGGCGCACTGCATGCGAATACGCCGTCTACGTGTTACGTCCTCTGCCGGCAGCAATCGCAGCGCTTCTTTGTAATAGCGGACGGCTTCCTGCTTCGCCCATCCACGACCGGCCTGTTCTGCCACGGCCAGGAGGCATTCGACAGCTCTTTCCTGATTGCCAGCCTGCTGCCAATGGTGTGCGAGAACGGCGAGCGAATCCCTTTCGAGCCCCACCTCTTCCAAGAAGCGAGCGACGATCCCGTGTCCGTCTCGCCTCTTGGCCCTCGGCAGGGTGCCATACGCCACGTCTCTGATCAAGATGTGCTTGAACCGAAACTGATCGTGCCCACTGATGCGGGAAACAGGCTCTCGCCGGATCAGATCCCGCCCTTCCAGGACGTCGAGGAGTTCGCCGAGCCGTTCGCCGCGGTCGCCAAGTCGGGCTATCACGCTGGCCCAGAACACCTTCCCCACGATCGATGCGTCCAGCAGAACCGACCGCTCGGCGGCCGGAAGAGCATCGAGCCGGCCAGCCACGATGCCGCGGATGCTCGTCGGGAGCTCCTGCGCCGATGCAGTCGCTCGCTCCGAAAGGGACGCCACCAATTCCTCGATAAACAGTGGGTTGCCTTCTCCAGTCGCAGCCAATTGAGCGACGGTCTCCGCCGCAGCTTCCGCCGAGGAGCGAGCGAGCAGCCGGCGAGCAAGCTCGCGGGATTCCGGCACGTCCAGAGGTTCCAGGGACAGCGACATGTAGGCGGGAAGTCCGGCTCCCCAGTTCGGACGCTCGGCTAGGAATTCCGGCCGGGACAGGGCAAGCATCATCAGAGGGCTCTCGCGGATCCTCGAGGCGAGGTGCTGAAGGAGGTCGAGCAAGGTGGGATCCGCCCACTGAATGTCCTCGAACACGAGCACGGCGGGCTGTCGCTTCGCCAGGGCCTCAACAAAGCGCCGAGCAGCAAAAAAGAGCGTCAATCGGTCGCTGGCGTCGCCTGCGGAATCGATGCCAAGCAGGATGGCGAGGTGGGGCGTGAGCTCCTGGGCCTCGTCCTCCCCGAGCAGAGTCTCCGTCGCCCGCCTGAGCTTGTCTACAGCCAGCAAGGCAGAGTCGCTATCAAGGATGTCGGCGACTTGCTTGATCTGCTGAGCGAAGGCGCCATATGCCCCGCTCTCGCCGTAGGGAAGGCACCTTCCTCGGATGATCCGTCCACCTGCACCCGCGACCGTGGCGGCGAATTCCGTGGCGAGTCGGCTTTTGCCCACTCCCGGAAGACCGAACACGGTGGCCAAATGGGCGTGGCGGCGGACGAGAACGTGGTCAAAGCGTTCCGAGAGGGCCGCAAGCTCGTCCCGCCGTCCTACGAGGGGGACTCTCTCCGCTGCACGCTCACCCGGGGGTCGTGCAGCGGAGATAGCCAGCCACGCTGACACGGGTGCTTGCTTGCCCTTCACGAAGATCGGGTCCACTGCTTCGTACTCGATGACGAACCTCGTCGAGCGATACGTCTCTTCGCCCACGAGCACCGAGTTGTTTGGCGCCGCAACCTGCAGGCGGGCTGCTGTGTTGACGGAATCTCCCGTCACCATCGCCTCGCCAGCCCACATCTTGGCGGTGACGATCGCCTCCCCCGTGTTGACAGCGATGCGGACCTGAAGATCGAGACTGGGATCCGCGGCGTTCATCTCCGCGAGGGAATCGCGGATCGTCAAGGCGGCTCTCACCGCTCGCTCCGGGTCGTCGCCGTGGGCCGTGGGAGCACCGAACACGCCTACCACGGCGTCGCCCACATACTTCTCTACCTCACCGCCGAAAGCCTGTATCTGGTCGCGTAAACAGGCGTAGTAGGGCTCGAGGAACGCCTGCACGTCCTCCGGGTCGAGCCGCTCCGATCGAGACGTGAACCCGACGAGGTCAGCGAACAGCACGCTGAGCACGCGCCGCTCCTCCCCGGCAAGCGGTGGCGCCTCGGGGCTCAGAATGGCGCCGCAACTTCCGCAGAAGTTGAAGCCGACAGGGTACGACTCAGCGCATCTCGGGCAAACCCGCGCGAGCTGGTGGCCGCATGAGCCGCAGAATCGCTGAGTCGCCTCGTTTTGGCGACCACAATTCGGGCAAGTCGCTTGCTCTGCCGTCGTCATCCCCTTGCCCGCAATCTAGCTCCGATGTCGCTGCGGGGAAAGGCTCCGAGCCTGGATCGGTCGCCCACGAGCACCCGATCCTCATCGCGGTGACGAACAGGGGAGAGGGTCAACTCTCGGCCGGTGTTGACCTTCGCCTCGTCCACGAGACGCCTCAGATTCATCGTCTCGCAGCCGGACGCCCGGAAGCCCGCCAGCTACGGTTCTCCGTGACACGGTTCCCCGGGAGGACGAAAGCGATGCCGGACCTGCACGAGACCGCATCTGTTGGTGACGTGGTGACGGCGGCTCTACGCCGATACCCCGAACGCGTGGCCTTCCGATGCGAGAGCGTGAGCCTCACGTACCGCCAGACCGAGCAGCTCCTGGCTCGCTGGATAGTCGTCCTCCTGCAGCTCGGCTTGCGCCCCGGCGAGGGTGTCGGACTGCTGAGCCCTAACCGGCCTGAGGCGTGGCTGGCTCAGATCGCCCCGGCGCTCGCTGGCGGCCGCTACACGGCGCTTCACCCGCTCGGGTCACTCGAGGATCACTTGCACGCCTGCAACGAGGCAGAGCTGCGTTTCGTGCTCGTGGACCCAGCATTCAGCGCCCGAGGTGTCGAGCTCCTGGAACGATCGCCGGCGGTCGAGGGCGTGTTCACTTTCGGCCCCTCGGAGGACCTGCCGGACTTTCTCGACCTTGTGTCGGAGGTCCCGACAGTGGACCGCCTCGAGCGCGGCGCGGGTGCCAGCGAAGACGTCGTCTGGCTGCTCTACACGGGCGGCACAACGGGTGTACCGAAGGCCGCCATGCTGCCCCATCGAGCGGTGGCCGCCATGGCCTACGGCACCGCGCTCGGCTGGGATCTGCCGGAGCTCCCGGTCTACCTGGCCGTTGCCCCCATCTCTCACGCCGCCGGCATGCTGATCCTGCCGACGCTGATCAAGGGCGGGACGGTCGTGCTGCAGCGGCGATTCGATCCAGACGCCTGGCTGGACGGGGTGAGGATCGAGCATGCCAACTTGAGCTTGCTCGTGCCGACGATGATCTACGCTCTGCTCGATCGGCCGGGCTTCGAACGTTCTCGGCTGCCCGGCCTCGAAACCATCATCTACGGCGCCTCTCCCATCTCTCCCAGCCGCTTGGCTGAGGCGATTGGGCGAGTCGGCGGCGTCTTCTGCCAGCTGTACGGGCAGACCGAGTCGGCCGGGCAGGGGACGTCGCTCTGGCGCGCCCAGCATGACGCCACCGACCTTGTTCGCCTCACCTCCTGTGGTACTCCGATGCCCTTCAATCGCGTCACGATCCTCGACGAGGAAGACCAGCCTGCTTCGCCATCGACGCCAGGCGAGATCTGCATTCAGGGTCCGAGCGTGATGCAGGGCTACTGGAAGCAGCCAGAGCTGTCCGCGGCGACACTGGCAGGGGGGTGGCTGCATACCGGCGACATCGGCATCCGCGACGACGAGGGTTACTTCTACATCGTCGATCGCAAGAAGGACATGATCGTGAGCGGTGGCTTCAACGTCTTTCCCCGAGAAGTCGAAGACGTCCTTTCCTGCCATCCAGCCGTCTCGATGGTGGCAGTCGTGGGGGTTCCCGACGACAAGTGGGGCGAAGCGGTCAAGGCGCTCGTCGTCCTGCGGCCGGGCCAGCGGGTGGAAGCCGAGATTCTGATCGCCCTCGTGAGGGAGCGCAAAGGCCCTATATGTGCTCCGAAGTCGGTCGAGTTCGTGGACTCGCTTCCCGTGACACCGGTCGGCAAGGCGGACAAGAGGGCTCTGCGGGAGCGCTATTGGGCTGGGCGCGACCGTTTCGTCGGATGAGCGCCGGGCCGCTCGGGTCTCACGGAGCGGGTGTGGAGACCACCGTCCACTTCGAACCGTTCCACCGCTCGGCGACCGTAGCCCCTCCGGTGAAGCTCGAGCTCTGTGCGTAGCCGACGGCCATGCAGCTCGAGCGGCTGGCACAGGACACGGCGGTGAGTTGGTTCTCGGCGCCTGCTGGTGAGCCCGGGATGGAGACCGCAGACCACTTCGAGCCGTTCCAACTCTCGGCGAGGGTCACAAAGGTATTCGATGCATTGCTGTCGTGGCCGACAGCAATGCATCTGGAGATGCTCGGGCAGCTGACCGCCACCAAGCTGTTATTCGGGTGCGTCGCCGTGGACGGGTCCTCGGTCTTGACGATCACCCAGCTCGAGCCGTTCCAGCGCTCGGCGAGGGTGTACATCTCGACGCCGTAATCGCTCGCCCCGACCGCCATGCACATCGCGGAGGCGCGACAGGCAACCCCACTCAACCCGGGTGTCGACATCCCGGGCGGGTTCGGCGTGGATTGAACCGTCCACTTCGCACCGTTCCAATGATCGGCAAAGGTCGCTTGGATCTCACCCTCCTGACCGACAGCGGTGCAGCTCGCAGTGCTCGTACAGGCAACGCCGAGCAGCTCGTTCACGGAGCCCGAGGCGACCGCCGGCCGCTGTACGGACCACTTCGTCCCGTTCCAGTGCTCAGAGAGGTTCTGCAAGTTGCCGTCAGTCGTCTCGTAGTCTCCTACCGCCATGCAGCTGTGGACGCTCTGGCAGGCGATCGCCTGGAGGACGCCATCCGAGCCATGCGGCTGCACGAGCGGCTGGACCTCCCACTTCGAGCCGTTCCAGCGATCGGCGAGGGGAGCGGTAGCCGTTGCACTGACGTTGTAGTAGCCGACAGCGAAGCAACTCTTCGCGCTCGGGCAGGCAACGCCGAGCAGCTCGCTCAACGACGCCCGTTTCGGCCTCGGAACGGTCTGGACTGTCCACTTCGAGCCGTTCCAGTGCTCGGCGAGGTTGCTTTCGGCACCGACCCTGGTCGGGTAGAGCCAGGCGCCGACAGCTTCGCAGCTCGATGCGCTCGCGCAGGCGACGCCGTAGAAAAAGGCGTTCGTCCGAGAAGTGTCGGCGCTTCGCCCCGCGGCGAGCGTCGGCGCCGTCGCCACAGCCGTCCAGCACAAGACCCCGACGACACCGACGACTGAAACCCGGTGTAATTGCCTCACGACGCCCCCCTCACACAGCACCCAGGCGCTTCGGCAACTCTAACCAGGACGACCATGGTCTGGCTACGCCGACGATCAGCACCACCTCTGCCAACCTTCAAGCAACCGCCGGGAGCGCCCGCCCTCGAGCCGGAAGCCCGCCACGCACCCGCGCGGGTTTCGGCAGTTGGCCGTCACCGAGCGCCGTGTTCGACGCCGACCGGCCCTCAGCCTCCGGACGGGTCGTCCGGCCCCAGCGGCTGACCTGGCGGTCGCGATGGGAGTGGAGGAAAATCGTCGCGCTTCGTTCGCGAGCCGACGTCGATGACCCGCCAGCGGTCCGTGCGAATCTTCTCTACCCGCCGTGCCAGCCGGTAGCCGGACACCCGGATGACGAGGTGGCGCACCGGGCCGATCATGAGGAGCAGACCGAGCGCATCGCCAATGAACCCCGGTACGCATATCAGTGCTCCGCCGATGAGGACGACCAGCCCGTCGAGCAACTGGCGGGTAGGCACCTCTCCGCGGGCCAACCGCTCCCTCGTGTCGGCCAGCACGCCGAGGCCGACGTGACGGACGATCAATGGCCCGAGCGCGCTCACTCCCACCAGAATTGCCAATGCCCAGAGGAAGCCGATCTGTTCGGCCACCGCCACAAAGGCGGCGATCTCTCCCGCGACGATCAGCAGCACGCCGACGAAGAACACACCGCAGGGTAACCCCTTAGCCGGGACACTCCGTATGCACTCTTCCTCGAACAGGCCGGAGCAACCAATACCCGGAGATGGGACATCGGCTGGCGCGTCGCTCGCACAGCAGCAAGCAGAGGCACTCAATCGGGGGGCCGTATCACAGCTGCTCCGTGCGGGCTGCTCACAGGGTGTCGGCCGTTCCCCTCAGGCAGATGGGCCCTGCATGCCAATCACTTGCTCGAAGGCGTGCGCGATGACGACAGCGCCGGCCTCGTTCGGATCGTCCCCGAACAGCTCGACGAGTCCTGGGCGACACACGATGTCGAGCAGCCGGCACGCCACATCGACGGCCACGGGCACCCTGCCCCACCGCGAGGACACGAAGTGCGCCATGTCGCTCGAATCGAAGGCGTCCTCGACGTTCGCGACCGGAATGGAGGAGGCGGCGAAGCTCTTTTCCATGTCTACGCTGAGGAGTCTCACTCCGCCGACCGCAGCAAGAGCGAGAGCACGACCGACACCTGGCGCTAGCCAGTCGCCCAGGAGGGGGTCATAGATGTTCATCCCCACGAAGCGAACGTCAGGACCGGCGGCCCGGCGAAGGCCCGACAGGATGAAGGCGAGGTTGGACTGCATGGTCTTCAGCCCGGCGGCGAGGCAGTGGGCAGCGATCGTGAGACTCACGCACCCGACGACGTCGTTGCCTCCGATGCCGATCGTCACGAGCACAACGGCCCCGTGATGCGCCCTGAGAAACCTCACAGCGTTCCGGTACTGGGATCCGCCGGGGGAGCAGGTCGAGTGCGAGATCATCGACGACGTCGTCTCGCCGGAGCAAGACATGTCCACCAAGCGGAGCCCTGGAAGCCCTGCAGCTCGATAATGGGCCGCTATGAGGTACGGGTACGAACGGTGGCCGTTCCACATACCGACTGAATCTCCAAGCGAGAGGTAGTAGACGGTCCTCGGCAGTGTCGTCGATGTGACCCCCGTATTGGAGGTCTCCGGCGTCGTCGCCGATGTCGAGCTCTCGGCCGAGCCGCTCGTGTTGGAGCAGCCAGCGAGCATGACGATCAGCACCGCGAGGGCGAACCGGTGACCTCGAGCTTTGAGCGCCGGCGCGAATCGAGCGACGACCACACCCTGAAGACGTGCGTCGGGCCTGTGACCTTGCAGCGAATCCATCAGCAGCCCTACAGCTCACCTCGACGCGCCTTCTGACCTGCCTCAGTTCAAGATGTTCACAGCACGTGAGACGACCACGGCGACGGTGACCAGCGACGCCAACGACTGGAGGGACATGAGCATCTTGGCCAGGCCGTGAGCGGCATGGTGTCGGTGGGGCTGAACGCCGTGGCGTTCGTAAACGAGGTGTAGAGGTAGTCGATGAAGCTGGGTACCCCAACCGGGACTGGAACCCGGTGTCGACATCTGGGGGAAGAGGAAGTCAGGTCGGGGGTGCTCGGGCAGTTGCCGCACGGCCGGCCCTCCGCGGTCGAGCTCCCAGTACCAGAGGCCGAACGCGATGACGTTGGTGAGCCAGATGGGTAAGGAGGCGTAGATGAGTGGCCGGCCCGTAGCCCCGGAACCGTAGAGCAATGCGTCGATGAGCTCCAGCAGCGTGACGAGGTTGGCGACCGAGATGAGCGCTATCAAGGAAACGCCGATGATCCGGAGACGTGACTGCTCCTGCGAGATTCGGCCCGGGTTGGCGACCAGCAGCACGATCAGCAGCGTCCCCTCGAGGGCCGGGATGAGCCACCGGCTCCCTAGGCCCTGGATAACCCTTTGAGGCAAGACGAGCTGCAACCCGATGGCGACCACCACCGCGAGGAGCTCCGGCCAGCGCGGCTCGCTGTGACATGGAATGCCCCAGGCGACGGCGTCGTCCCGAGTGTGCATGGATGCGTCGTCCATCGGGCCAGGCTACCGAGGTGACTCATACGGTCCTGGGATGATCGTGCCCTGGAATGGTGAGGAAGCTCCTCGCCTCAGGACCACCCTGTCAGCGCCGACACGCGGCTTGCGGCGCAGATCACACGGCTGCCACGACAGCCACTACGAGCAGGACGATGCCTGTCACGGCGGTAACGACATAGACGCTCTCGGCGACCCGTTCGCGGCTGCTCCGGCGTCCGACCCCGATGCTTCGCCACAACCGGGCGGAGAACCGCTGCGATCGCTTGTGCGTGGCGTACTCCACGATCGCCACCGCGGCGGCGGCGGCGGCCCAGATCCAGGACCCCCAGAAGAGGATGGCTGCTACGACGGGCGCGGCCAGGAGCAGGTAGACAACGATCACCTTGCGGCAGCACCGCTGGGCACGAGCGCGCCGGGCGTCGCCACGCCCCGCACGTGGCGGACGGTCTGACGGTACGACTTGAGGAGGCTTTCCTCGCAGTATCCGAGGCCGCTCTCGATGCAAAATGCCCGAACGATGCCCTGGGCGCGTGCCAGGTTGGGCCGCGGCATCGTCGGGAAGAGATGGTGTTCGATCTGGTAGTTGAGACCCCCGAGCATGAGGTCGACGAACCGGCCGCCGGTGACGTTTCGGGCGGTGATGACCTGGCGTCGAGCGAAGCCCATCTGTGCATCGCCATCGATGACGGGCATGCCCTTGTGGTTAGGGGCGAAGCTGCAACCCAGGTAGAGGGAGAAGAGCCCCTGCTGGACACCGATGAAGGCGAGTGCCTTCACCGGGGAGAGCACCCAGAACAGTGCCGTCAGGTAAATCGCCAAGTTCAGGGTTATCAGCGAGCCTTCGAGGGCGGCGGCACGATCTCGTTGCCGGATGAGCTTCTGGATCCCGGACACGTGCAGGCCCAAGCTTCGGAAGAGCATGAGAGGAAAGAAGAGCTGCCCCTGCCACCGTGCGAGCATCCGGGCGAGGATGTGGCGTCCTCCGGCCTGCACGTCTGCGGAGCCGAAGGCGATGAACCCCTCACCCATGTCGGGGTCGCGGTCCACCTGGTTCGGGTGTGCGTGATGGGCATTGTGCTTGGGAACCCACCAGCCGAAACACACACCGATCAAGGCATTCCCGACGGTCAGTCCGAGTAGCCGGTTGGCTCGGCGAGACCGAAAAACCTGTTGGTGTCCGGCGTCATGGCCGAGGAAGCCCAGCTGGGTGAACATAACCCCGAGGAACGCGGCGACACCGAGCGTCGCCCAAGAGTTACCCACGATCACCAACGCGGCCCATCCGGCGGCGAACACGGCGACCGTCAAGCCGATCTTCACGCTGTAGTAGCCGAGCCGGCGTTCCAGAAGGCCGGCGTCACGGATCTTGATGGCTAGGGCACGAAATTCAGAGGTGGTGGCGTCGACGGCGGCTGTCTGCACGTGCTCTCTTCCCGTTAATCCGTCCGAGAGCGCCACCAGGGTCTGGGGCAACGCCGAGAGCCATAGCTCTCATTTGGTCTTCACAGCATATTCCTCCTGCAGCCGGTGCATGAGTCACGCGACCTGACCGCGTACCGGTCGCCCTGCTCACCGACGGTTTCCTCGCCGGCGTCGGTCGCCGGAGGCGCGCACCACCCGGAGGCGACGCGGCCGAGGCGCCGGCTCGCGAGCGCGAAACTGGCCCCATGCGTGAGATCGCCGCCAGGGTTCGTGAAGGGCTCGCGGGGGGAAGCCGAGTCGAGGTCGGTCGTGTCGTCGATTTCGAGGGGTTCGGCGGAAGGAGAGCGGGCGAGGCTCTCGCGGTCTTCAACGACGGACCGGCGAGCGGGTCTCTTCTCGGCGGCGTGGCGGACACGGCGATAGCGCAGCGCATCACGGCGGCGAGTCCCTCGAGCCTTTTCGAGCTCAGCGTCGGTGACATCGAGGCCGTGGCCGCCGGGCTCGCATGCGGCGGCGTCGCCACTGTGCTCGCGTCTGACGCAGCGTCGATCCCGCCGGAGCTTTGGGCAGCGCTCGAGAACGGTTTGCCGGTGGCTCTCGTCACCCGAGTTGACGGCGAGGCTGCGTCGAAAGCGCTCGTGCTCGTGGACAGTCCGGTGTCTCGGATGCTCGAGCGCCATGGCTCGCTCGGTGACGCCGACTCCGACGAGGAGGCGGCTCAGGCGGCCCGTCAGGCGCTCCGTCTTGGGCGCGACTCATCGCAGATCCAGCTCGCCGGTGAGACTCGCATCGTCCTCGAGACTTACTTTCCCTCCACGACGCTCGTCGTCGTTGGCGCGGGTCAACTCGCCGACGCCCTCGCCACCCAGGCACGGTTGCTCGGCTGGTCGCCCTTCATTGAGAACGTCTGGAACGACGGGACGGCCCAGCGGGTCCAGTCGCTCGGCCGGCCGGACGCTGTCGTCGTCCTCTCGCACGACCCCCAGCTCGATGTGCCGGCGCTGGCGGCTGCGCTGGCGGTTGGCTGCTATGTCGGCGCCCTCGGCTCCCGTCACACCCAGTCGCGACGGCGCGAGCAATTGCGCGACTACGGACTGGTCGACGCCGTCATCGACCGCATCTATGGTCCGGTAGGACTCGATCTCGGCGCCCGCACTCCCGAGGAGACGGCCGTCGCCGTCTCCAGCGAGATCCTGGCGCACCGGTCAGGTCGGTCCGCTGGGAGCCTCCGGTTGTCATCCGGCCCGATCAACGGCTGAGCGGGGTAGGGGTCGCCATCCGCGCCCATGGTGCGAGGCGTCCTGCGTTCGTCCCAATCCCTTTGGCCGGCTCGTACGTAGCATCCCGCCATGGACAACGTGGCAGATCGGCGGCCGCTCGTCGGGCGCTTGGCCGGTGGTGGGCTCCTCGTCGCGACCGGCGCGATCCACCTGGATCTCTACCTCACGGGCTACCGCTCGATTCCGACAATCGGCACGCTCTTCCTGCTGCAGGTAATCGCGACGTTCCTGCTGGCGGCGGCGGTTGTGGCGACGAGGAGCCGTCTCGCTGCCGCCACTGGCGCCTTGTTCGCCCTGTCGACACTCGGCGGTTACCTGCTCTCTGTGTGGTTCGGCCTCTTCGGGTTCAAGGAGGTGCGTACCACTGCGGGCATCGTGGCCGGCGCGATCGAGGTGGCTGCCTTCGGAGTGCTTGGCGTCACGCTCCTGGCACCCGCATCAGATCTGCCAACACGCCAATGGTTCGACCGGCGACCCGGCGCCGGCGTCTTCCGCTGGGCAGTTGCCGGGTCGTCGCTTGTCGCCCTCGGGCTGCTCGGCGTGGCGGTCGCCTCGGCCGGTGGTTCCACGGTTACGAGCGGACAGCGGGAGCTGAAGACGATGAAGATCGGCAACGCCACCGTCCTCACCAACGCAAAGGGTTTCACGCTCTACTGGTTCGCGCCCGACACGCCGGCGACGTCGCAGTGCTATGGCAGCTGCGCGGCGTACTGGCCCCCGGTCACGGGGAGGCCGACGGCTGGTCCCGGCGTCACCGGCAGGATCGGCACGATCGAGCGGTCCGGCGGCGTTCTCCAGGTGACCTACGACAGCCATCCCCTCTATACGTACATCGGCGACTCCGCGCCAGGCCAAGCCCATGGCAACGGCATCAACCTGAACGGCGGCGAGTGGCACGAGGTGACGGCTTCGGGCGATAGCGGCTGACCGTATTTGCGGATTGAGCGAATGCTGGCCTGAGCCCACCTGGGCCGTCGGTCGAGCGTGCTTGCCAGGCGCGAGATTGACCGGAGGCTTCAGGGGCTCATTGCACGACCTTCGAAGGTGTAGCCGAACGGCTTCAGCTCGCCCTTGAAGTAGTAGGCGTCCAGCTGCTCGACAACGAACCCGGCCCGTTCGATCGCCTGAGGGATCTCGCGTGTCAGATGGCAGCCACCTGCAAGCCGCTTGTGGATGGGCTCGAGGCGGCGCTGCCAGCTCACGACCCTCGCATCGGGGGCATGCCCGTGCTCGACGAAGTGGAAGGATCCGCCGGGCTTGAGCACGCGTCGCACCTCTTCGAGCGCGGCCGCCGGATGCGGGATCGTGCAGAGCGTCCACGTCGAGAGCACGGCGTCGAACGCCGCCGACGGCAGGCTCAGGTGCTCGCCGTCGCTGCCGGCCAGCTCGACGGTGGCCGAGGACCCGGCGATGCGCGGCCGGGCGATCCGCATACAGAGCGTCGAGGGCTCGATCGCCCAGATTCTCGTCACCTCCGGCGGGTAGTAGGGGGCGTTGAGCCCGGTGCCGAACCCGATTTCGACAACGTCGCCGAACAGACCAGCGCAGACGCGAGCGCGCACGGCCCGAGTTGGCTCGCGGTCCATGACCTTGTCCTGGAGCCGCGGTAGGAGCTGATCACTGTACAAGCCCACCGGACACCCCCTCGGGGCGAGAGTAGCTGCCCGCCGGACCTGCTACCCGACGACGGCCTCGGCGACTAGCGGCGGGCCCGGCTGCGGGCACCCGCTCGAGCGCCCCGGCTGTCAGCTGAAGGTGAGGTCGTTGGCGACGTGCTTCTGCACCGACGCAATCGCGCGAAAAACTTCCTTCAGATGACTGCGGGTGAGCGCGCTCAGCTCGGCGGGATTGACGAAATCGTCCGGCTCGGCTCCCGAGGCGAGCTGTGCGATCTGGTGGTCGAGGCGGAGCTCAGACACGAATTCGAAGGCCTCCTGCAAGGTCCAGGCGTCGCTCTCTTCCAGCGTCCCTGCGGCACCGGCCGCCCGCAGGCGCTCGGTTGTCGGCGCGCTCGTGACTCCGGCTGCCATGCCTGCCCACCGGGCGAGGTCGCAGATCGGCACGACGCCCCCGAGCTTGAGGTCGAGGCGCCCTCGGTGCTCGCCCGAATCCTCGATGACGAAGCCGCGGAGAAACCCGGTCGGAGGCTTGTGCGCGAGGGCGAGGCGAGCGAGAAGGCGAAGTACCTGCTTGTGCTGGGAAGCAGAGCGGAAAGCCTCGGCCACCGGTATGCCCGTGTGCAGCCCAAAGACAGGGCGACTATCGACGAGGACCGAGACCATCATGACGGCGTTCTTCTGCTTGGGGTCCTCGAGCCAGGAGTAAGCGGCCTGCCGCCACGCGTCCACGGATCGTATGAACAGCGGATCCGAGGCGGTCGCCCGGTGGCTGTCGGCGTGAAACCCGCAGTCCTCCAGAGCCGTGACGGCAGCGAGGGCGAGAGTGCCGAAATAAGAACCCACGGAAGCGTCGTCCGGCCCATCGAGCCAGACGATGGCGCTATCGATGTCGGAACTGGGTACGGCCTCCCGACGTGCCTGACTTCCGAGGGCGAGCCAGGCGAACGGCACCGGAGGCTCGCCGGCGTCCTCGATGGCGAGCTCGAGGATGCGACGTGTTAGGGCATCCATCACGACGGAGAACGTGGCCTGGATGTCGAGGGCGGCGATATGGGCCTCGTGCATGGCGACGAGCGTTGAAGGAAGTTGCTTCGCCGGCTCGATCAGGTCCGCCACTGTCGAGGCGCCGGTGATCGCCTGACGCAGGGTGAAGGAGGAACGGGTTTGCACTGCCACGAGGTCGGAGTCTGCGACCACGCCGAGCAACTGTCCGGTGGCCGAGAGCACGGGGAAGTGACGAAACCCGCGATCGAGCATGTCGAGGAGTACCTCTCCTGCCTGCCTCTCTTCGGCGACCGTATAGGCGGGATGTGTCATGGCGGTCGAGACGGCGGTCTCGACCGACAGTCCGGTGGCGATGACTCGAGAGCGAAGGTCCCGGTCGGTCACGATGCCGACGGAATCGCCGAGATCGACAAGTACGGCGGTGGCGTTGGCGGTTGTCATCTGCCGGGCCGCCTCCCGGATGGTCGTGTCGGGAGTCACTACCACTGGTTTGGAGCGGACCAGCGAACCGACGGGTTGCTGCAGCTGCTCTCGGCTCGGATCGGGCGCCCGCCGAATTCCATGAGGGTCCTCGAGCAGAACCCGGGCAACGAAGCGAAGTCCCTCGGGCCTGGCCAGCGCTTCGGAAGCGACCTCTGCGGGGATCCGGTAGGTCAGGGTGTCCTCCGCTGCTCGAGCGGCGAATCCGGTGGGAAAGCCTGACAGCATCGACGCGTGTCCGAACATCTCACCCTCGCCGATGAGATCGAGCACACGTCCGTCGTGAATGATCTCCACGGCGCCACTACGGATCACGCGCAGATGCTCGTTCGCCTGAGCTTGAGAGAAGATCAACGAGCCGGCCAGGTGGAACTCGACCTGGGTGGCGGCTGCCAGGCGCTCGACATCGGATGGATCGAGGTCCCCGAAGGGGGGGCTGAGACGGAGGAAGTCGAATACCTCGGGCGCCGAGTTCACCATCTCATTCATCGCCCCCGGTCGTCGCTTCTTTCAGGCTACCGATTCGGAGGGACTCGCCCTCGGCGGGTGCCTGCAATTCCGATGCCACGGCCTCGGGTTCCTTTGCGTGCGGGCTGGGTGGATCGTCGAGGAGAGCCGCCGCCGGGACGAAGAAGAGATTGCCGGTGACGGCCGTCGAGAAATCCAGGATCCGGTCGTAGTTGCCAGGCGGCTTGCCGACGAACATGTTCGTCAGCATCTGTTCGAGGACAACAGGGCTACGGGCGTAACCAATGAAGTAGGTACCGAACTCGCGCGCCCCGACGCGACCGAACGGCATGTTGTAGCGCACGATCTGCTGCTCCTCGCCGTTCTCATCGACAACGGTGTTGAGAGCGACGTGGGAGTTCGACGGCTTGAGATCGTCCGCCATCTCGATGTCGGACAGCTTCGTGCGGCCGATGGCCCGCTGCTGTTCCTCGACCGGGAGGGCGTCCCAGCCGGCGAGGTCGTGGAGGTATTTCTGGACCACGACGTAGCTGCCGCCGGCGAACTGGGGATCCTCGTCGCCTACGACGACCGCCGCCACGGCCGCCGCGCCGGAGGGGTTCTCCGTGCCATCCACGAAACCGAGAAGGTCTCGCTCGTCGAAAAACCTGAACCCGTGAACCTCGTCGACGACCTGCACACGTCCACCAAGTCGATCGAGCAGCCGCCCGGCGAGCTCGAAGCACAGGTCGAAGCGATGAGCCCGGATGTGGAAGAGCAGGTCGCCGGGTGTCACGACGGCCTTGTGCCTCGGGCCCCGCAATTCATGGAAGGTGTGCAGGCCAGCAGGGCGCGGATGGCCGAAGAGTCGGTCCCACAGCTGCGATCCCACACCCACGACACAACTCAGGCCGCCGTCGGGGATGCGAAAGCCGACAGCTCGCGTCAGTCCACCGACGTCAGACAAGGCGACACGAATCTCGTCCTCGGAGCCGGGTTCCACTGTCAGCACGAGGAAGATGGCTGCCTCGGTGAGCGGCGTGAGGACCGGTTGCCCCTCGGGCACTTGCACGGGGCGAGCGTATTCTGCGCGACTGGGGGCGGCAATCGTCCACGTGTCCTGGTCCCGGCACGAAGCCTGGTCGCCCCGAGCCACTCATGGCGGCTCCCACACCCCTGCGAGGACCAAGTGCGCTCGATAGAGGGCAGATCGTCTGGAGGGCAATGAGATGGATGTGGAGATCCGAGAGGAGGCGGTCGGGTCGCTGGCGGAGCATGCCGACGTTCCGATCGCGTTTCTCGTGGACAGAATCCTCGAGGTGTCCGTGCCCGGCGGCGGACTGGGTGGGATCGGGCTGCAGGAGAGGTCACTCGATTCTCCCTACATCAAGGATTACGACGCCATCAACGGAGAAGGTCCAACCCGGTGGCCGCGGCGCTTTGACGTAGCGAACTGGGGGCTGATCGCCGCACATGAAGGCGGCTCGCGGGTTGGAGGTGCGGTGGTTGCCTTCGACACCGCCACTCTCGAGATGTTGGATGGTCGCAGCGACCTAGCCGTGCTCTGGGATCTCCGTGTCCGACCTGAGTTGCGTGGCCGCGGCGTCGGTTCGTCGCTGTTCCGGGGCGTAGAGGAGTGGGCTCGCGATCGTGGATGCGCCCAACTCAAAGTCGAAACCCAGAACAGCAACGTCCCGGCTTGCCGCTTCTACGTGCGGATGGGCTGCACGCTCGGTTGCATCAATCGCTATGCGTACCAAGAGCTTCCCGAAGAGGCACAGCTCCTTTGGTACAAGGATCTCTGAGAAGACCGGGCATGCACAGGACCTCGGCCCCGAGCCCGCCAGCTGCCTAACTCCGGCGAGGCGCCCAGCTGAACCGCCGGAGCGCAATCACGGTTGCGCCCACTCCCCAGATGGCGACGACCAGTAAGTCATGCCACGCCCAGGGCGAGACGCCGTGCTGGAACTTGAAGGGGGCAGATACTGCCAAGATGAAGTGGCGCACCGGGAAGTAGCTCGAAACCTTGGCCAAACCGGAATTGGCTTGCAGCGGAAACCACAACCCCGACAAGAAGAGCAGCACGAAAAAGACAATGCTTGTAACCGGTCCGGCAGTCTCCTGGTTGGGGATCGTCGTGCTCATGGCGACCCCCATTGCGCTGAAGCTCACGATCCCGACTATGAGCACGACCAAGAAGGCGCCTACCGCGTCGGGAAGATGCACCTCGTATCCGAAGCGGCCGATGATCAACAAGAGCACTGCCTGAACGAAAGCAACCACCATCGTGCTGACAAAGATGGACATCAGCAAGACCCAGGTGGGTAAAGGGCTCAGGCGCAGCCGCTTGAGCAGACCGGTTTCTCGGCGCACCACCAGGTTGATGGCGAGCGTAGTGAAGCACGCAGCCATCACCCCGTAGGCGACGAACCCGGGGACGTAGTACTGCACCAGCTTGATGTTCCCGAGGTAGCTGATTCGCGAGTTGCCGGCAGCCGCTCCGAGCAGAACCAGGAAGACCACCGAGAACCCGACCGTGAAAACAGCGCCGACCCGGTTCACCCAGAACGCCAGCTGCTCATAACGAACTTGGTGAGCTACGAGGCGCACGTCCCGCAAACCCCCGAAGGCTGATGCATTCGTCGAGGAGCGCTCGCTCATGAATCGCCCCCCACGGGCTCATCCTCATCTTGGCGGGTGAGGTCGAGGTAGATGTCCTCCAGGGTGACGCGGGAGACACTCAGGCCGAGGAGCTCGACGCCACGATCGAGGGCCCAATTGACGATCCGGGCGAGGACGACCACCTCGTCGTCGGTCGCGATCTCGACGGCTCTCCCTTCGAGTTCCGAGGGTGTGACCGGCAGGTCTGCAAGGGCCACGCCGTCGGGAAGGGTGAAGCGGATCGTGACTTGGCCGCGGTCGCGTCCTCCGAGCGACGACGGTGACCCGATGGCGACGATGCGGCCACGTGCCAGCACGGCCACGGTCTGTGCCAATGCCTCCACCTCCTCCATGTAGTGGCTGGAGAGCAACACGGTCGTGCCCTCCGACGACAAGCTGCGGATCAGGTCCCAGGTTGTGCGCCGAGCGGCGGGATCGAGACCTGTCGTTGGTTCGTCGAGAAACAGGAGCTCGGGGTTGCCGACGATCCCTAACCCCACATCGAGGCGCCGCTGTTGCCCGCCGGAGAGAGTCTTGATCCTGGCGTCCGCCTTTTCGGGCAGCCCCACGAGCTCGATCACCTCGTCCACGGGGCGGGGGCCGGGGTAGAAGCCGGCGTTTCGCTCGAGAACCTGGCGGACCGTGAAGAAGGGCTCGACGGCCAGCTCTTGGAGGACCACGCCGATCCTCGTGCGAAGCCACCGCTGCTGGTGCCGCTGACCCGGGTCGACTCCGAGCACGAGCACCTCGCCGCTATCTCTGCGTAGGAACCCTTCGAGAATCTCGAGGGATGTCGTCTTACCGGCGCCATTCGGCCCGAGTAGAGCGAACACGTCACCCGCCTCGACGGCAAAGCTCACATCATCTACGGCATGGACCGGGCCGTAGGACTTTCGCAGGCTCTTTACGCTGACTGCTGTCATCAGTTGCCTTCCTTCCAGCTGCTCGGGCCAGTCACGCGCTTTGTCGAGCCCAACGGCGACCCGTTGCACGCTGCCCTGACGCCGAGGTCGCCGCCTTGGACCGTTCGAGCTTCTCGAGCAGCGCCGTGAGGGTCCGTACCTCCTGCGGCTCCCAGTCCGCCACGAACAGAGCGAACCGGTCAAGGCCGACCTGCCGGAGACGGCGGAGCTCGTTTGCGCCGGCCGCCGTGAGCGTCACTCGACAGGACCGCGCATCAGCCAGATCGGCGGCAACGTTCACGAATCCCGCTTCCTCCAGCTCCCGAACCTGCCGCGTGATAAGCGAGGGGTGGACTTCTTGCAGGTCGGCGATGTCCGAGGGGCGAATCCCAATCTCATGACCTGCGACGATTTGAAGAAGGCTCAGCGCGCTGGCGCCCTTGCTCTTGCGCCTCGCCCGCTCGATCCCAGCGGTCAGAGCGAACAGGGCGACAACCATCGACTGAACATCGTCTCGCGTCGGCGGCATGCGCTCAGTATAGTTGAGGGACGCAATCAACTATAAGTCAGATGTCGGCGGGCCCTCAGGACGTGAGTGTTGCGCTGCAGCGGCCGATTCCAAATGGGCTGGCTCGCCAGGCAGCGATGATTTGAGGAGGCTGGCGTCGTCTACAGATCGACGAATTCAGGAGCGAGGAGGTAAACGCTCATGTCCGATCCCGAGAACACCGGTTACGCACACGTAGCGGGAATGGACGTGTACTGGGAGAGCCGCGGCAGCGGCGGTACTCCTCTGCTCGTGGTGCACGGCGGTTTCGGCCTGGCGAGCATGTTTGCAGGGCTGCTGGACCACTTGGCTGGGAAGCGCCGAGTGATCGCAATCGAGCTTCAGGGCCACGGCCACACCCGTGACGTCGACCGGGACTTCAGTTACGAGGCGTTCGGCGACGACGTCGCCGGCGTCATCGAGCACCTCGACCTCGGCCGAGCCGATCTGCTCGGTTACTCGCTCGGTGGCGGTTCGTGTCTGCGCGCCGCCATCCAGCATCCCGAGCGCGTGCGGCGACTGGCGCTCGTTTCGATTCCTTATCGCCGGGAAGGCTGGTTTCCCGAGGTGCGCGAAGGGATGTCGCAACTGAGCAGCGCCGGCTTCGATCAGATGAGGCAATCTCCAATGTACGCAGCATGGTCTGCCGTGGCGCCCGACCCGAGCAGCTTCCCCGTCCTCATGGACAAGATGGGCGCCTTGGTGCGAAGGCCGTTCGACTGGACCGAGGAAGTCAAGGGCCTCAGTCTCCCAACGCTGCTTGTCTATGGAGACTCCGACAGCATCTCGCCATCGCACGCAGCGGAGTTCTTCGCGCTCATGGGCGGTGGCCTGAGGGATGCCGGCTGGGACTCATCGATGCGCACCGACATGCGACTGGCGATTCTCCCGGGCCTGACCCACTACGACGTCTTCACTGCTCCGCAACTCGCACCCGTCATCGACGAGTTCCTCAGCTGACTGACGAATCGAGAACGGCGAGCGGCGAACTCCGGGACGGATCCTTGCGTCTTGTAGTAGAGCGTTTGCCCGGGACACTCGGGAGTGCCATGTCGGCAGACTCACCTGGCGACGCGATAGGTCAAATGCGTTACACCAGGGGCGTCGATGACGCGGAGCAGTTCGAGCTCGATGTCCTCGCGCTCGAGACCGTCGAGCAGACGGGCGCCGCGTCCGAGCACCACGGGCACGAGGTCGATGGTGAGCTCATCGAGGAGGCCTGCCCGCAGGCACTGCTGCACGACCGTCGCACCCATCACGCTGACGTCTTTGTCCCCAGCCGTTTTGCGGGCCTGCGAGATCGCATGCTCGATGCCGTCGGTGATGAAGGTGTAGGGGGGATGGCCGCTCGGCACGACCTCGGGCACCCGATGGGTCAGCACGAAGAGCGGGACGCCCGGCAGCGGCCCGGTTCCGCTCCAGCCGTTTGTCACGTCGTAGGTTCGTCGTCCCGTGACCACGGCACCGACTCGGCCTGCGTGCTCGTCGAAGAAGGCCGCGCTCTCCGGTGACATCTTCATCCATTCGTAGAAGCGGCTTGGTGTCTCACCGTCGCTGAACCACTTGAAGAGTCGGTCTCCGCCGAGGCCCAATGGCTGCGTCGGGCTGTCCTCGGCCCCGGCGATGAATCCGTCAAGCGAGGTTGAGAGCCCAGTGATGACCTTCGTCATGCGATCCTCCTCCACCTTTCGTAGCCGCGATCCCGATCCTTCGAAACAGACGAGTGCTGCGGCGGAACTCGTCGCAAGGCGACTGTTCTAGCCCGCTTGGCGTGCCCCCACCGCCCGAGCCGTAGGCAATTGGGTGTTAACCCCCAGAGAAGAAGCCCGGGCTAGCCGGCTTCTCAGCGGCGCCGAGAATCTTTAGGTTGGGAAACAGGTGCAGTTTCGCCATGAGCGATGATGAAGCGACGAGATCGAAGGGATTGGGGAGGATGTTCGTTTATTCCTCGTTGAGATGGTGATCGTGATCCCAGAGGAGCTGCAGGCGCGGATCCGGCAGATCGCTCGCACTATCTTGCATGCGCCGTTCGAGAAGCGGACCTGGTCAGAGCTCGCGTTCCTCGTCCTCGGGTCGGTCCTCGCCGGCCTTGGCATCCTCTTGGTCGGGGTCACGATGCTGACGGGCGTCGTGTTCGCCATCACCTTCGTCGGGCTCGCGGTCATCGGTCTCTCCCTTCGTTGTGCGAGAGGAATTGGCGGAATCGAGCGGCGAATGGCCCGAGGACTTCTCGACGAGCACATCGAAGATCCTGATCCGTTCACCCCACGCCCGGGGTTCCTGGGCTGGCTTCAGACGGCGCTGCGAGACCGTACGGCTTGGCGGGCACTCGCCTATGTGGTCGTGAAGGTCCCGTTGGCGATCTTTGGCGTCCTCACGGCGTTCAGTGTGTGGTTCGATGCCTTCACTTGCCTCACCTACCCATTGCAACGAGGCAATTCACCCCGTGAATTCGGCTTGGTCCGCGCTGCCTTTCGACCGGGATACCTTTCGATCGGGAGCCCCGGGTGGTTGCATGGGGCTGCCATCTACTGCACGGGCATCATCCTGTTCTTCGCGGCCCCATGGGCAGTTCGCGTCGTTGTCTATATCGACCGGCAGCTGATGAGAGGGTTGCTTGGGCCCGACGCGGTGGCCAGCCGAGTGCGCTCTCTCGAACACGCCCGCGCTCAGACCGTGGACGCCTCAGCCGCCACGCTGCGACGGATCGAGCGTGATCTCCACGACGGCACGCAAGCGCAACTGGTCGCCCTCGCCATGCGACTCGGGATGGTGAAGGAGAAGCTGGCCGATACCGAGCATCTCGACCTCGACCAAGTGTCGGAGCTGGTGAACGACGCCCATCGCGGAGCCAAGGAGGCCATCATCGAGCTGCGGGACCTCGCCCGCGGCATCCACCCTCCCGCCCTCGACATCGGGCTGGAAGGAGCCCTTTCCACCTTGGCGGCGCGCAGTACCGTCCCGACCGAGCTCAACGTCGCCTTGAGCGACCGGCCGACTCCCGCCATCGAGTCAATCGCCTACTTCTGCGTGGCCGAGCTGCTGGCGAACGTCGCCCAGCATGCCAACGCTTCTCGGGCGAGCATCACTTGCGCACAACATGGGCCGTGGTTGCGCCTCGTCGTGCGCGACGACGGCACGGGTGGGGCGCAGCTGTCCCGCCAAGGGTCCTCGTCGAGCGGCCTGATCGGCCTGAGTGATCGAGTGCACGCGGTCGACGGACGGCTCTACATCGTCAGCCCGCCCCACGGACCCACGGTGGTCACCGTAGATCTACCTCTGCACGCTTAGATGACCAGCCCAGTCCGCGTCGTCATCGCTGAGGATTCGGCCATCCTGCGTGATGGTTTGGTGCAGCTGTTGCTCGACCGGGGTTTTGTGGTGAGCGATGCAGTGAGTGAGCCCGATGCCCTTCGTCGATCAGTCGAGCGAGATTGCCCGGACGTGGCCATCGTCGACATCCGCATGCCGCCCACGTTCACCGACGAAGGGTTGCGGGCCGCAATCGAGCTTCGGCGGCTTCACAAAGGAATCGGGATCCTGTTGTTCTCCCAATACATCGAGACTCGCTACGCCGCTGAGCTGTTGGCGGACGATGCCGCCGGCATCGGCTACCTGTTGAAGGATCGCGTGGCAGACGTGAGCGACTTCGTCGAGGCCCTCGGTCGCGTGGCGTCTGGGGGGACCGCACTCGACCCTGAGGTGGTCACCCAGCTCTTGGGGGCATCTCGGCGCGTCGGCTCGATCTCGGTGTTGAGCGCCCGTGAGCGGGAGGTCCTCTCCCTGATGGCAGAGGGCCGCTCCAACGCGGCGATCGCGAGCGAACTTGTCGTCTCCGAAGGCACCGTCGAGAAGCATGTCGCCAGCATCTTCACGAAGTTCGACTTGCCGGAGTCTCAGTCCGATCATCGTCGGGTCCTTGCCGTGTTGCGGTTCTTGGACCTGTGATGAGGGTGACGCCGTGACCGAAGCGACTCGCGCCGAAGAGATAGCAGAAAGGGTGCCTCTCAGTGACGCCAGATGTCGAGACAGATCGGCCAGACTGGAAGTGCCCGAGACGGTTGATCGGAAGGGGCGAAGGAAGAATGCACAGGACGAGATCGCTCGCTCTCTGGACTCGGCGGCACCGGCCGTGAGCACCGGGAAGGACGACCGATGATCACGACGGCGCTCCCGGACGCCTCCGATCAGCCGGCAGCCGAGAGCCAATGGGCTGTGGAGACCCATGGGCTGACCAAGCGGTTCGGGGAGAACGTCGCCGTGAACGGCGTAGAGCTCCTCGTCCCTCGGGGATGCGCCTTTGGCTACCTCGGTCCCAACGGCGCCGGCAAGACCACGCTCATCCGGGTGCTCCTCGGCTTGACGCACGCCGATGCCGGCACGATGTCCCTGCTCGGATACGCCGTCCCCAAGCATCGCGACCTGGCACTGGCACGGGTTGGAGCCATCGTGGACGAACCCCGTTTTCACGGCCATCTGACGGGCAGGCAGAACCTCCAAATTCTTGCTGCCGCCCGCGAACCGGAGGCGCGGGACCGTATCGGTCCGGCGCTCGAACGGGTGGGCATGATGCAGCGAGCCGACGACCGGGTGTCGAAGTACTCGATGGGCATGCGCCAGCGCCTCGGGGTGGCTGCCTGCCTGCTCGGGGATCCGCAACTGCTGATTCTGGACGAGCCGATGAACGGACTCGACCCGGCCGGCATGCACGAGATGCGTGACATGATCGTCTCCCTGGTGGCCGAAGGCCGCACGATTGTGTTGTCATCGCATCTCCTTGACGAGGTCGAGCGGACCTGTGATGCCGTGGCCATCGTGGACCGGGGCAATGTCATCCGGCAGGGACCGATCTCCGAGTTGTTGGCGGGTGCATCGATTGCCCTGCAGGTCGAGTGCTCTGAGCCCGATCGAGCTCGTGCCCTCCTCGAAGGCACCAACATCGGGGCACACATCGAAGTCGGGTCGCTTGGGCTCGGGATCACACTGCCGGCAGGGACCCCCCGCGACGTCATCTCGGAGATCGCCCGCGTCCTCGTCGAAGGTGGGATCTCCCTCTACGGGCTCCGGCAGATGCAAGCCTCCCTCGAGTCGTGGTTCTTGCAGGTCACGAGCCGACTGGGGGCCCCGGAATGACGACTCTGCCCGCGACAGCGGCCACCGTCCCCGACCTGCCGTCTGCGCCTACGGGCGCCCCGCGTGACCACCGGGGATCCCCGATACCCACCTGGGGAATGATCGGCACGAGGTTCATGGAACTGCGCAAGCGGCGTGGGCTCATGATCGCCTTGATCCTGGTGAACATCGGCCTCCCGACCATCTTCCTTACGGTCCGATTGTTGGCCCACGCCTTCGACCCGAAGTCCTACGGCCCGGCCGGTGGCTACCTCATCTACACAAGCCTCGTGGCCGGTGTCATGTACGTCTTCGGTTTCATCGTCGCCGCCACGTTGGGGTGCACCGCCGGTTCGGTCGACCTCACCGAGGGGATGTTCCGGCACCTCGTGGTGACGGGTCGCTCCCGGTTAGCCCTCTACCTTGCCCGCGTCCCCGCCGGATTGGCCATCGTCGTGCCGATGGTGGCGGTGGGTTTCACCATCGTTTGCGCCGTGTGTGTGTTCGCGGCTCCAACCACCCTCAATTATGACGGCGTGAACGTGCCTGCCGGTCTGTCTCTCACTGGGCTCGAGACCTGGGCCGCCGACCACTCCGATGTGGTCGTGTGCAACTTCAACTACAACGGACCGGGTCTGCCGAACGTCCCCTGCGGTCCCAACGGCCCGGTCGTCACCGGTCCTGGCGCTCCCGCCGGGCAGCCCACGCCAGCTCAGCTCAGAGCGGTCGCCCGACAGATCGCCCGCCAGGACTACAGCAACTACTCGACCGAGTTCCTGGTCCCGTCCGACTCGCTGATGATCCGGAGCGGGTTGTGGATCGAGCTGGAGGCCGCCATCGGGTTCATTGTTGGTCTCGGGCTCGCCTCATTGATGGGGCAGCGAACGGTCGCGGTGATCCTGATGATCGTGCTCGAGATCGTCCTGACGCCCATCTTCTCGCGAGCACGTATCTCTCACCTCCTGAACTTGCAGCGATCGATTGTGGGTGTCGCCATGGCCCACCTGGCGCCCGGTGGCATCCCCGTGTTCGGAGGTGGCGGCGGAGGACCAAGCGGCGGTCAGGGAAACCCACTACTGATTCCGGAGACGACGACTGAGGCCGTGTGCGTCATCATCGCCTGGCTGGTCTTCTGGTCCGTCCTCGGTGCGTGGCGGATGATGACGCGTGACGCCTGAGCAAGGCGTGCCGCCCTCGCGACGGCGAGGTGGCCGGTTGCGGGCTCGTCTCGCGGAGGGATGTGGCTAGGGGCTGTCGGCAGCGGTCGCGATGGCGGCGAGATCGAGCTTCCTCATGCCGAGCACCGCGCCCATGGCCCGATCGCGGCGACCCGCGTCCGGGTCGCACATGAGCTCCGCAAATCCTGCCGGCACGACCTGCCAGGACAGGCCGTAGCGGTCCTTCAACCATCCACACGGGCCTTCTTCGCCGTCGGCGGAGAGCTTGGTCCAGTAGTAGTCGATCTCGTCCTGGTCGGCGCACTCAATCACAAACGAGATCGCCTCGTCGAAGGCGAACTGAGGGCCGCCGTTGATCGCTGTGAACTCCTGACCGTCGAGCACGAACTCGACCGTCAGTACGGTGCCAGCTGGACGCGGACCAGCTTCGCCGTAGTAGGAGACCCTCCTGATGTCCGAATTCGGGAACACCGAGACGTAGAACTCGGCGGCCTCTTCGCTCTGAGTGTCGAACCAGAGACTGGGGGTAATCGATGGCATTGGGTCTCTCCTATGTTCACGGGCGACTTTCCGCTGTGCTGATAGACGACAGATCGGTCGCGCATTCATCGGTGGCCGCCGGCTTCCGACGCCGACGTCCGGTCGCGACAGGTTGACCTCGGGCACCGCGGTGGGTCGGTTCGCACACGACAGTCCCGGCTTTGGGGAGAATAGGGTGAAACGCGACCGGCGAGCCAAGGGGAGAACATGGCCGAGCTCATCGTTGATGGAGACGAGCTGGTAGTGCGTCTGAGAGCAGTGGAGAAGCTAGAAGGCGTACACGGCGAGGTCAGGGTGCCGATCAACTCCGTCACCTCAGTCGAGGTACTCGACGACGCCGCGGGAGCGGTCCACGGGTTCCGTGTCGGCACCGGCATTCCCGGCTCGGTGGCCATCGGCACTTTCACCTCCCGCGACTCGCACATCTTCGCCGTAGTCCACCACGACACCCCACGCGGTGTCCGTGTGGATCTGCAGGGCGCTCAGTTCGACGAATTGATCGTGGGTTGTGACGACCCAGACGGAGTCGCCTCCACCCTGCGCAGGCCCCGCTGACGTCACTTTCCTTGTGCCATCGATCACCGGGAGACTGTCTGCAAATCTGACCGTCCGCGACCCGCATCGAAGTGCGATCTTCTACTCCGAGGTTCTCGGGATGGAGGTGACCTACCAGTATCCAGAGGTCATCAGTCCGGACGATCCGATCGGCTACGTATGCCTCCGCGAGCCGTCCACCGATCTCGAGATCTGCCTCGTTCATCACGCCACCAATCCAGGAGACCCTTTCAGCGAATTCCGCACCGGCCTTGACCATCTCGAGTTCCTCGTGCCGAAGCGTGCCGACTTGGACGAATGGGTGGTGCGCCTCGACGACCTTGGCGTCGAACACTCGGGAATCAAGGAGCCGTCCTATACGCGCAACGCCATGCTCAGCTTCCGCGATCCCGACAACATCCAGCTGGAGTTCTTCTGGCGGGCTTCCTGAGCTGCGGCCCTCCGCTCCTCCCGCCGATGGCGACTTCGGGCTCAGGCACCGGCCACCTAGTCCTTCGTGTTGAAGCGCAACGCAGCGGCCGCGTGAGAGGGAACGGCTGGCTTGTGAGGGGCGACGGAACTGACTTCTCGATACGGTTCCCCCGGCGCAGGACGCGGATCCTCCTCACCTCTGTTCGGCCACATGGCCATGGCGCGCTCGGCCTGGGCGGTGATGGTGAGTGCCGGGTTGACGCCCAGGTTGGCAGACACGGCTGAACCGTCGACGACGTGGAGGCCGGCGTGCCCGTAGATGCGGTGGTACGGGTCGATGACCGCCGTCTCGGGAGAGTCGCCGATCGGGCAGCCTCCGAGGAGATGGGCGGTCATGGGGATGTCGAGGATCTCGCCGAGGCTGCTGAAGGGCTTGCCGCCGATGTGATCGGCAAGGCGCCGCATGGCCTCGTTGGCGATCGGGATCCACGTCGGGTTGGGCACACCATGACCTTGTTGCGACGTCAGCTTGATCCGCCCCGACCTCGTCCGCCTCGGAGAAACGGTGATGGAGTTGTCTCTGCTCTGCATGACCAACCCGATCACGGTGCGGCGCGACCAGCTGCCGAGTCCCGCATACACGGAGATGACCTGACCCGGATGCAGCGCCACCTGGCCGATCCAGCGCAGCCACCGCGGCACCGTTCCTCCACCATCGGTCATCACGGTGCTCAGCAGCGCCATCGACTGGGCGCCCTTGCCATAGCGGACAGGCTCGATGTGGGTTTCGTCGTCGGGATGAATCGACGACGTGATCGCAACACCGCTCGTGAAGTCGTAACGCTCGCGGTGGCGGAGTGCGCCTGACACGGCACACAGCGCCTCGGAATTGGTGCGCGTGAGCACGCCGAGGCGGTCAGAGATCCTCGGCAGGGTGCCGTCGGCTTTCATCTGGTGCAGCAGCCGTTGTGTGCCGAAGGTACCAGCAGCAAAGATCACCTGCTCAGCGGTGAAACTCCGCCTCGTCCGGCGGCTCTGCCAGGATCCCGTGCGCTCGCAGTCGACGGCGTACTTGCCCTGACGGAGTGGCCGGACGCGCACCACCGTCGTTTCCGGCTGCACGACGGCACCGGCGCGCTCGGCAAGGTAGAGGTAGTTCTTCGGCAGGGAGTTCTTGGCGTTGTGCCGGCAACCGGTCATGCACTCGCCGGCTTCCGTGCACCCGGTCCGGCGCGGCCCAGCACCGCCGAAGTAGGGGTCGTCGACCTCGACGCCCGGCTCCTTGCGACCCGAGCGACCGAAGAAGACACCGACCCTCGCCATCTCGAACGTCTCGCCCACGTTCATGTCGTCGGCCACCTTCTTGAGTGCGACGTCGGCAGAGGTCATCGTCGGGTTCGTCACCACCCCGAGCATCCTCTCCGCCTGGTCGTAGAAGGGAGCGAGCTCTTGGCGCCAGTCGGTGATGTGGGCCCATTGACGGTCGTTGTAGAAGGCAGCGGACTTCGGCCGATAGAGGGTGTTGGCGTAGTTGAGGGAACCTCCCCCGACGCCGGCGCCCGCCAGGACCACGACGTCTTTCAGCAGGTGGATGCGCTGTATACCCTTGCAGCCCAGCTTCGGAGCCCAAAGGAAGTTGCGCACCTCGGCCGAGTTCTTTGGGAAATCCGAGTCCGCGAAGCGTCGGCCAGCTTCCAGCACGCCGACCCGGTAACCCTTCTCGGTGAGCCGCAGGGCGGCGACGGCGCCGCCGAAGCCCGATCCGATCACGATGACGTCGAAGTCGTCGACGATGTGGTCGCGGACATCGCCCTCGCCGTGGCGAGCACCAGCCACTTGGTGTCTCCTCTATTTGCGGCCGGGCAGGCGCTGCCGGCTGCGCATCACCGCAGTCAGGGCCCTGGCGTACGCAGCTGGTGAGAGAAGGTTGGGGGGAGCGATCGGAAGGATGCGTTGGATCGACACGGTCTGCACGTTCGTGTACTTGAGGATGCCATGAAGGCCATGCCTACTTCCCACGCCAGAGTCCTTCCATCCGCCCATGGCGGCGTCGACCGATCCCCAGCTGGCCGCATACGCCTCGTTGACGTTGACGCTGCCGGTCTGCAGTTGACTGGCGACCCGGAGCCCCTTGGCGGTGTCGCGGGTCCAGACCGAGAAGTTCAGCCCATAGTTACTGTCGTTGGCTCGTTCGATCGCCTCTGCTGCTCCGTCGACGCGGTAGAGGGAAATCACCGGCCCGAAGGTTTCCTCGGAGTAAAGGGTCATGTCCGGCGAAGTGTCGGTGAGGACGGTGGGTTCGAAGAAATAGGGACCGATATCCGGTCGCGCTTTGCCACCGGCCAGCAGCGTCGCCCCCTTGTCGATGGCGTCGCTCACATGGCGCGCGACGGTGTCGAGTTGGGCGGCCGAGGTCAACGAGCCCATGTCGGGCTTGTAGTCGAGTGAATGTCCCAACCGAAGCGCTTTCGAGGCGGCGACAAACCGCCGGACGAACTCGTCCCAAATAGCGCTGTCGACGTACATCCGCTCCATCGAGATGCACAGCTGACCGCTGCTCGAGAAGGCGGCCCGCACGGCCCCTGGCACGGCCTTGTCGAGATCAGCATCGGCAAGGATGAGGATGGCGTTCTTCCCGCCGAGCTCCATCGAGTAGTCGAGGAGCCGCTCGGCCGCCTGGGTGGCGACGACCGTCCCGACCCGGGTGCTGCCCGTGAACATGATGAAGTCGCTGAGCTCGATGAGGGACGTGCCGAGTTCCGCCCCCGGCCCGGTCACAACCTGCAGCACGCCGGGCGGCAGCCCGGCCTCCTCGATGAGCTCTGCTGCCCAGAGCGCTGAGTACGGCGTCTGCTTGTCCGGTTTGGCGATGACGGCGTTGCCCGCGACGAGTGCCGGAAGCGCGTCGGTGATGCCGAGAGTCAACGGGTAGTTCCACGGCGATATGACGCCGACCAGACCCTTCGGGTGGTGGTACTCCCACGTCCTTGTCAACACCGGGAAAGCGCCGGCGCGCCGGAGCGGACGCAGGTATCCCGGGGCGGTGCGGGCGTAGTACCGGCTCACCTGGGCGACGTCGATGACCTCCTCGAAGGCGTGACGGCGCGCCTTGCCATTCTCGAGCTGGATGAGGTCGAGCACTTCGTCCTGGCGATCGAGCACGAGCTCGGCAAAGCGGAGCAACACCTTCGCTCGATTGGTGGCGGGCATCTGGCGCCATCCGACCTGTGCCCTGCGGGCGACCTCGGCCGCCGCCGCCACGTCCTCGGGCGAACTGTGGGGCACATAGCCGAGCAGGTCGGCCGTCGCCGGCATCTCGATGGGCAGCGGCTCTCTGTGTTCAAGGGTCAGCACGCGCCCGGCCAATCGGTCGAGCAGACCACGGGTGATGCGCGGACCGAGAAGTCCCGGGTCAGCGATGCCGGAGCTGCTGCCCATCGATGTCGTCATGTCAGGCCTTCGTAACGGGGCCCCGCGGGGATGTTTTCGACGTTACTCCAACCCCACGCCTGCAGGTTAGGCTCCGGGACGAACCCCATCACGTCCATCAGCTCGCTGACCTCGCGCTCGGCACGGCTGGGACGACTACCCGCACGCCGAGATCGCCGCCTCGTCAGGAGGTGGCCTCGAGAGGCGAGGTCTCGAGGTTCCAAATGCTCCGCACGGGGAGAACGACGACGATCGAGAGGATCTCGAGCAGTCCGGAGACCAGAAGGACCGCCCGGATGCCTAGCGCTCCGGCAAGCGGCGCAGCAATGGCGAGACCGATCGGGAACGCCAGCAGGGAGCCGAACCAATCATAGGCGAGCACGCGAGACAGGACCGCCTCAGGCACGTGTCGCTGGACAGCGGTGACGAACAGGCTGTTGAAGATGACCAGCCCTGCTCCTCCGAGGGCAGCCGATGCGGCCACGGCCGGAACGGGCAGTCGCGCGGCGATGGCGATCGGCGAAAGAGAGAAGAGCATGACCAGCGGAAGGCCGACCCGCATTGGATGGTGGGCCCGGAGCTTCGTGCTGAGTAGACCTCCGACCACCGAGCCTGCACCAGCTGCTGTTGCGATGATCGCCCACGACTTCGCCCCCGAGTAGAAGCGGATGCTCGCCACCGGGCCGAGCACGACGTAGACGGCGAACAACATGTTGAAGACCGCAGCCCCCGCCACGGTCTTCCAATACCAGTCCCGTGAGCGGAACTCGTCCCATCCCTCTCGCAGGTCAGCAACAAAGCTCCGTCGCTCTCCTCGCTCGAGACGCTCCATCTTGAGCATCGCGAGGGTCAGCACGCTCACTCCATAAGAGGCGGCGTCGGCGGCAATCGCCCATCCGGGGCCATTGGCCACAACGAGAACGCCGGCGATTGCAGGGCCGACGATGCTCGCGGCTGAAGAGGCGGTTTCCAAGAGCGAGTTGGCCGCCTGAAGCTGGGCATCCTCAACCAGGGCCGGAACGAGACCCGATGAAGCCGGCATGAACAAGGCACTCCCGGCTCCCTGCACGAAGACGAGCAGAAGGACGGCGATGAGTGGCGGCCGCCCGGCGAGGAGAAAGGCGGCCAAGGCCGCCTCAGCGGCGAAGCGAACGGCGTCCGAGCCGAGCAACGCCAGTCGCCGCGGAACTCGGTCGGCGACGACGCCGCCCGCCAACAGGAAGATCAGCTGGGAAACGGCGTAAGCCGTCAGTACGAAACCGAGGTCTTCGGCCGAGCCGGTGAGGCGCAGGACTGCAAAAGCAAGCGCCACAGGTACCATGGCGCTGCCAACGGCTGAGGCGGTCTGCCCCACGAAGTAGAGCCGGAAGTTGCGTCCCCGCAGGGCCCCCATCTGGTCATGCTGCCAGATGGCCCCGATTCGGCGTCATGGTTCACCTGCTTTCCGGTGGTAGAACGCGGAGATGCAGATCGATCTCCACGTCTCCCGCTTCGAATGGGCCGGGCCGCCCGCGGGCATCGGGCCAGGCGTCTCCACGTTGGCGCGCACAGCCGAAGCCATCGGGATTCGCACACTCTCGTTCATGGACCACTGGTTCCAGATGGAACGCATGGCGCCGGCCACTGATCCGATGCTCGAGGGCTACACCGCCCTCGGGTTCGTGGCGGGGCGGACTGAGCACCTCCGGCTGAGGCTGCTCGTCACGGGCATCACGTATCGCCACCCCGGCCTGCTCGCCAAGACTGTCACCACCCTTGACGTCGTCTCTGGAGGGCGAGCCGAGCTCGGGATCGGTGCAGCCTGGTACGAGCGGGAACATCTGGGACTCGGAGTCCGCTTCCCTCCGGTGGCGGAGCGTTTCGAGCGGCTCGAGGAGGGAATCCAGATCTGTCTGCAGATGTGGAGCCTCGACAATGGCCCCTACCACGGACGCCATTACCTGTTGGAGGAAACCCTCTGCGTCCCTGCCCCCGTCAGCACGCCGCGCCCCCGCATTCTCATCGGGGGCGGCGGTGAGCAGAAGACGCTACGCCTCGTGGCTACGTATGCAGATGCGTGCAACCTCATCGGTACGCCCGAGGTCGTGGCCCACAAGCTCGAGGTGATACGACGGCACTGCGACGCCGTCGGCAGGGACCCTGAGGAGATCGAAGTGACCGCGTTGCTCGGCCAGCTTCCGTCAGATGCCGACGCCGACGCGGTAGTCCGACAGGCGGAGTCACTCGGTGCCGTCGGCGTGCAGACGGTCATGGTCGGAGCGGTGGGGCCCGAGCCTGCCCGGTGGCTCGAGGAGGTCATCGGTCCTGCCGTTGACCGGCTCAGCGAGGTGGAGTCCGGGACGCCATGAGGACACTGGTCGATCACCTTGACGGGATTCAGTCCCGGCTCGACGCTCTCGCCCGCATCCATCACGTGCCGGGAGCCGTGTTGGCCGTAAGCCAGGGCGACGTGGTTCTCGACTTCGCGACCGGTGTCATCAATCGCAATACAGGGGTCGAGACGACGACGGAGGCGCTCTTCCAAATCGGCTCGAACACGAAGCTCATGACAACGACCCTCGTCATGCAGTTGGTGGACTCCGGCGAGATCGAGCTCGACGCGCCTGTCCGCCGCTATGTGCCGTCATTCAAGCTCGCGACCGCGGGCGCGGCTGAGCAGATCACCATTCGCCACCTACTGACCCACACGAGCGGCATCCAGGGGGACTACTTCGAGGGATTCGGTCGTGGCGATGACGCAGTGGAGCGATACGTCGACTCGCTCGGGAAGATCGATCTCATCCACCGGCCGGGGCAAATGTGGTCGTACTGCAATTCGGGATTCGTGCTCGCCGGATACGTGGTCGAGAGACTTACCGGTCTCTCCTTCGCCCAGGCGCTCCGCCACCGAATCTGTGAGCCGCTCGGGCTGCGGCACACAACCGTGTTGGTCGAGGAGATGCTGGCGAGCCGTTGCGCCGTGGGTCACATGGTCGGGCCGGACGACGTGCCGGTCGTGCCGCCCGTCGTCGTCATGGAGGCGGCCCACGTTCCGGCCGGCAGCAGAACCGTCGCCACCGCCGCAGAGCTGGTCAGGTTCGCCCGCGTGCAGCTGAGCGCGGGCACCACTCCCGACGGGACGAACGTCGTGACTGCGGCCAGCGCTCGGGCGATGGAAGAGACCCAGATCGCGAAACCCCCTGGTTCGGATACCCATGCCTCGCAAGGGCTCGGGTGGAGGATCACCGACTGCGATGGGGGGCGCGTCATCGGCCACGGCGGAGGCACGATCGGCCAGCTCTCGTTTCTCGAGGCTGCGCCTGAGCGCGACCTGGTCGTCGTGCTGCTCACCAACGCAACAACGGGCGGCCGGCTCTGGGAGGACCTCGGGCGATGGCTGTTCGAGGAATTGGCCGACATCCGCTTGCCCAAGGTGCCACAGCCGGCGGAGCCGCTGCTCGAACTTCCTCTCGAGGCGTATGCGGGGGTGTACGAGCGCCTCGGCGTCCGCCTGGATGTGGTCGTCGAGGGCCGCGAGCTGACGATGCGAACCGGGTTCAGCGGTCCGCTCGCCCAGCTGCAAGACGGCGGCGAGCCGCCCCGGCTCCATCTGAGACCCGTGAATCGTGAGTCGTTCTTCACCGTGATCGCGGGTGAAGACGTCCTCGTGAGCTTCCTGGAGTTCCGCCGTGGACGTCCCGGCTACGTCTTTGTCGGCGGGCGAGCGGCTCGCCGTTCACGCTCACGCCCGAGGCCGGCCCCGTAGAGAGCTGGCTGCCCTGACGACCCCCGATCGCCGACTCCCGCAGGTTGGGAGCGACCAAAACGTTTGCCAGGTCATGGCGGCGCCGGCGGAGACGGCGTGACCAATCGCGTCGAGGAGCGCCACCTTCTTGCGTCGCGGGTCAGCTCGTCATGCCACCGAGGCCGACGAGGCCGCGGGCCAGCTCGATCTCGCCCATGTGGCGCAGGCCGTGCTGATAGAGCCAGCACTCGGTGGCGTCCAGCACGGTGATGCCCTCAGGTCCGGCGACTCGGGCGCTGTAGGTGGAGGCGAGCTGCGAGGGGAGCGGGCGAGCGACGAGCACGCGGGTGAACTCGGTCGGGTCGAGGTTGGCGAGCCAGGTGTCGGTGCGATCGAAGACCTCGCGCTGATAGCTCTTGAACGCCCCGTAGTCACCGATTCGTTGGTGGACCATCTCGGCCACGGTGCGCTGCTTGCCGTGATCGTCGATCGTCACTTGCACCCGCTCCTGCCAGGCGCCGTCCCAGAGGGGCGCGGTGCCGGTGATCATCATGAACGAGGCGTCTTCCATATTCGTGTAGTGGAACAAGGAGAAGGCGATGGGAAGCACCCCTTCGCGCTCGAAGTGGTTGACGTGTTCGGCGCTCATCGTGTCGACGGCCTGGTAGTAGAGCGAGTGCATGGCGACCATTCGCCGTTGCAGCGAGTCGAGCGTGAGATCAGTCATTCCGGCCTCTCTGGTCAGGCCCAGCCGCCGGCGTAGGCGACGAACTGGCCGGTTGTGAAGCGGCTCGAGCCGTCGAGGTACGGCATCGAGAACGCCGCGAACTCCTCCATCGTGCCGAGGCGCCGGAGGGGCACCTGACTCTCGATCTTGGCCCGCACGCCGGGATCGGTGGCGCCGCTGGCGGCGAGGAACTCGGGGAAGTCCATGAAGTTGGTGCCCACGGCGTTGACCTGCACGCCGTATCGGGCGACCTCGTCGGCCACGTTGCGGGCCAGCATGGTGGCACCGGCCCGGACGGCCGAGTAGAGGGGTGCGCCCGGCGTCGGTCGGGCGCCGGCCGCGCTGGTGATTACGAGCAGCTGGCCCTCGCCCTGTTCGATCATGGGAGCGACCATCGCCTTGAGGAAGTGGTAGGGCGCCTCCAGACAGCTGAGCACGACGGAGCGGAGATCATCGAGCGTCGAGTTGACGAACCGGCCGGTGACGATGACGCCCGAGAACGCCACGGCGGCGTCGATGCGGCCGAAGCGTGCGAGGGCGGCTCCGGCGAGGCGGGGGGCTGAATCGGCCTTGGCCAGGTTCGACACGCCGGACACTGCCTCGACGCCCACACCGGCCGCCTCCAGCTCGGCGAGGAGGTCGTCGGCTGGATCGCCGACGACGAGGTCGTGACCGCGGGCGGCCAGGGCCCGGCACAAGGCGGGACCCACGTAGAAGCTGCCGTTGCCGACAATGGCAACCCTGCGAGTGGAGCCAGACATATTCAGCCTTCCCTCGTGGCCGGCCTATCGTTGGGCCACTGGCTTGGCGACATAGTAAGTGGTGAGGTCGAGGCTGGGGTCCCATTCGCCAAGGGTGATGCGGTGGCGACGGCCGATGACGGCGGCGACCTGCCCGCCGTCGAGGCGTGGTGCCACCAACCTTGCGCGCCCCCGGCTCGCGGACTCCCCAGTTGCGCTTCAGAGCGTCTTCACCCTCCTGCAGCCTCCTGCCCGGAGAGGCGCTGCTGGCGAGCACGTGCCCAGCGGGCCACGACTCGCTCCTCCCGGTCGACTTCGTCGAGCCGCTGCTCAACTCGCCGCAGGGCGTCCTCGAGGGCAGGCAACCGGTAGCGCTCAATGGCGCGCACGCGCCGCTTCGTCGCGCTGAGCTCAGCGTCGACGCGGCGGAAGGCGTGGTCAGCCACCGCACGGGCCACGGCGGCATCGAGCGCCTCGCGATATGCCTGAGCGGTCGGGAACAGGGCAGCGTTGAACGCAGCCGCCTGGAGCGGCGCGAACGCCGGGAACGAGCACTCCGAGCTGTCCGGATGGAGCACTCCCATGCTGTTGCGCCACGTCACGTCGACCACGGCACGCTCCGGGAGCACCCGGCTCGCGAGGAGGAGGTCGCTTTGACCACCGAGGACGGCCGATCGCGCCGACCAGCGTTCGGCGACGGCGAAGGCGTCCTCGAAGCGGCGGCGGGTATCTTCTTGCTCGAGGGCGAGCCTGCTCTGTTCCCGCTGCAGGAGTTGGCGCTTGCGGTCGAGCAGCTCGGCGCCCCGCCGCGCGGTGGCGATGCGCGAGATCAGCCAGAGCCGGCCGGCACGGCTCTGGGGCGCCGCCTCAGCCATCGTCTCGATCCGGGATCTTGACCTTGCTGGCTTCACCGCCGAGGTCGTCCTTGCCGTAGAAGCGGTCCACGTCGGCTGCCGGAAGCATGGTGAGCTCTCGCTTCGGCAGGACGGATGCCACCTGCCACGCTCGTGCCAGGCTCTCTTCGAGGGATCGCGACTCTTGGGGCCCCTGGGAGACGAGCACCGAGCGGAATGCCGCCGCCAAGTCGAGATAGCGGCGATCGGTCTCGGTGAGCGCTGCGGTCCCGACCAACTCGGCAAGGTCGGCGACCTCAGCCGCGTGGGCGACGGCAGCGACGAGCTGGGATGCAAGCCCCGGGTGGTCCGCCCGCGTCCTTCCCTCTCCCGTGCCCTTGCGCATGAGGCGAGAGAGCGAGCTCAAAACGTCGACCGGCGGCGCGACGCCTTGGCCGAGCAGCAAGGGCGACAGGACGATCTGGCCCTCGGTGATGTAGCCGGTGAGGTCAGCGACCGGATGCGTGATGTCACCGCCGGGCATGGTGAGCACGGGCAGCAGCGTCACCGATCCAAGGCGGTCTCGCATGCGGCCGCAACGCTCGTACAGCGAGGCGAGGTCGCTGTAGAGGTAACCGGGGTAGGCGCGTCGGCCGGGAATCTCTCCTCGCGCGGCCGACACTTCCCGCACCGCCTCGCAATAGCTCGTCATGTCCGCCAGCACGACCAGCACGTGCTCACCGAGGTCGAATGCGATGTGCTCGGCCACTGTCAGCGCGACCCGCGGAGTGAGGATCCTCTGAACGACGGGGTCATCAGCGGTGTCGAGGAACAGGGCAAGCTCGCCCGCTTCGCTCCGCTCCTCGAGGGCTTGGCGCATGGCGGCCGCGTCAGCGTGCGTCAGGCCCATGCCGGCCACGATCACCTTGAAAGGTTCGCCGGCGGCGTGCGCCTGAGCTGCGATCTGTGCAGCGAGTTCCAGGTGAGGGAGGCCGGCGGTCGAGAAGATGGGGAGTTTCTGACCCCGGACGAGCGTGGTGAGCGCGTCGATGACCGAGATGCCTGTGATGATCGGGTCACGCGGGACGTCCCTCAGCATCGGGTTGAGGGGAGCGCCCGCCACCGGTCGCCTGAGGTTCCCGAGCATGGGAGGGCCGCCGTCGAGTGGTTGGCCGAGCCCGCTCCATGTGCGCCCGAGCCATCCCCGTCCGACCGGAATCTCGAAAGGCCGCCCGAGGAACCCGACGGTGACGCGGCTCGGATCGATACCGGACGTCCCTTGCAGCACCTCGACGATGGCGACATCGCCGTGGACCTCGAGGACCAGAGCCTGGCGAAGCTCGCCTGAGGGCAGCCGGACGGTAGCCATCTCATCCCATCCCACGCGGGCGACGCCGCTCACCGTGAGGAGGGGCCCCTCGACTGTCTCTGCCCCCTCGTACTCGACGGGGATCTCGAGAGGGACGCCTTGGGTCACCTGAGCCTCGAGAGCATCTCGAGCAGCTCGTCACGCCTTTGGGCTACGCCGGCGGCGTCGTCGGGCGGGAACTCGTCGCGCGCCCGGGTGACTGCAGTGAGGTCGCACTCTTCGATGGCCGAGGCGGGGACACCGGCGTCCACGAGGCTGAGGCAGCGGTCGTATACGGAGAGCACGAGGTCGAGGAGCGCGGACTGCTTCTCGGCTGCGCAGGAGGCGTCGTTGGCGCTGAGTGCGCTCTGCTGCAAGACACCTTCTCGAACGAGGCGAGCCGCCAGCAGCGCCATCCGCTCCTTCGCCTGCAGGGCAGCGAGCCCGACCAGCTCGACGATCGGAGCCAGGCGGTCCGCTTCGGCCAGCAGGGCGACCGCCCGCGAGCGGTCGGCGGCCCATCGGACACGACCCGCGGCGCCGTGCCAGGCAGCCACGGCGTCCACGTCGCGCGAGAACGACCGCCGCCAGGTGATGGCGGGGTAGTGCCTGGCGTAGGCGAGGTCGCGGTCGAGGGACCACACACACCGCACATAGCGCTCCGTGTGCGCCGTCACCGGCTCTGTCATGTCCCCGCCGGGAGGCGAGACGGCGCCGATCACCGTCACGGAGGAGTCCATGCCACCCAGCGTCCGTACCGACGCCGCTCGTTCGTAGAAGGCGGCAATCGCCGAGGCCAGACCAGCTGGGTAACCCTCCTCGGCTGGGAGCTCGCCCGAGCGGGAGGAGAACTCCCTCAACGCCTCGGCCCAACGTGACGTCGAATCAGCGAGCAGGACGGTGTCGTAGCCCATGTCGCGGTAGTACTCCGCCACGGTCATGCCGGTGTAGATGCTCGCCTCACGAGCCATCACCGGCATGTTCGAGGTGTTCGCGATCACGACAGTTCGCTCGAGGAGCCGGCGGCCTGTCTTCGGATCCGACAGCGCAGCGAGGTCGGCGAGAGCGTCGGCCAGCTCGTTGCCCCTCTCACCGCAGCCGACGAAGATGATGACGTCGGCGTCGCACCACCGGACGATCTGTTGGAGCAGCACCGTCTTGCCAGTTCCGAAGCCGCCCGGCACGGCGACGGTCGAGCCTTTGGCGACAGGAAAGAGCAGATCCACCACTCTCTGGCCGCTGAGCAGGGGGACGGCGGGCGCGAGGCGGGCGCGAACGGGCCGGGCGACGCGGATCGGCCACGACTCGGACACAGCGATGCGGGCGTCTCCCACAATCGCCACCTCGTCGTCGCTCCCCACATCGCCTTCCGCCGCTATCCAGTTGAGCACTCCGGAGAGCCCGGGTGGGACGAGCACGCGATGTTCGAAACCGCCCGGTCCTGCGACGACGCCAACCACCGTCCCGGGATCGATCGTCTTCCCACTTGTCGCCCGCGGGGTGAAGTGCCAGCGAGCCGCCAAGCCGCCCTCAGAGTGGAGCGCGCCGGGCGTCAGCCAGGTGGGGGCCTCCTGCAGGGGGCGGAGCAGCCCGTCGAAGATGCCTCCGAGCAGGTGCGGACCGAGGCGTGCGGCGAGCGGCCGTCCGAGCGGGGACGCCTCGTCGCCGACGCACAGCCCGCCGGTGTACTCGTAGGCCTGCACGGCGACGTGTCCCCTGCTCGATACCGAGACCGCCTCGGCCGGCAGGCGGTTGGGGCCGACCTCGACGACATCCAGCATGGCGGTCGAGCGGAGACCCTCGAGCTCGACGAGCGGGCCGTTGACCCGCGTGACCCGCCCAAGTGGCGGCTCTGCCCCTCCCGGCGTCTGAAGGCGGCGGTTCACGACCACAGCTGCTCGACCTCGGCGGCCATGGCGGCGAGCTGGTGATCGACCAAGGCTTCCACCGTGACGGACGCCTGCCGTGAGCCGGCGCGGACCGTCAATCCCGACCAGAGCATGGGCGGGGTGGTGGGACGTTCGGTGCGGGCTCCGTCGCCGAGGCGCTGGCGCGCGAGGGGCGCGAGGCGCTCCTCAAGGTCCACGGCTGCCCGGCCGGCGCCGCGGCGAGCGAGCTCCTCGACGGCACGGCGTCGCAGGCTCCCATAGACGCGCCGCTCGGCGGACAGCACGAGTGCCCGAGCGTCGCTTCTCGCCTGGGAGATCGTCGACTCCACGGAGTGTCCGGCCGCAGCCTGGCCCTCCTCTCGCGCCTGTTCGATCAGCTGGTGGATCGCAGTCCTGGCGTGTTGCAATGCCGCGTCGGCGTCACGCGCCGCCTCTTCGATGGCGGCTGTGGCTTGTCGTCGCGCCTGCTCGACGAGGTCATCCTCCACGACGGCGAGCGACGTCCGCAGCTCCTCCTGGTCCCGGCCGCCGACGCGACCAAGCAGCGTTGCAAAGGACATCTTCTAGCTCCCGAGCACCGGCACGGTCTCGTTGTGAATACCCGGTTGAAGTAGCGCCGGCAGCGTGACAACGAGCATGGAGTCGGCCACGCCGGGCACCGAGGCGAGGGCGGCTGCCGCCATCGGTGTGACGACGACCACGACCGTGTCCGGATCGATCAAGGACCACTCCTGTCGCACCTGTCCCGGGTCCTCCGCCGCGTGCACATCGGCGCCTGCGAGCGCGAACCACGATGTGCGCGCTGCTTCGCCAAGGACCGCCACCCGTCCCATATCAGGCCTTGCCGATCAAGATGATGGCGACGACGAGACCATAAATGGCGATGCCTTCAGCCAGCCCGACGATGACCATCGCGCGGCCGAACAGCTCGGAGCGTTCGCTCATGGCGGCGATGGCAGCCGATCCTGTGTACGCGACAGCGATGGCGGCTCCGATCGACGATCCGGCAACAGCGATGGCAGCACCGATCAACGCCTGGCCGCTATAGGACTTGGCGGCGCTCGCGGCAGCGGTCGTCGCTGCGCCGCTCGGTGCCGCCGAGACGACAAGCACGACGAGGACGCCGGCCCCGAGCAAGAGCACCAAGTTCGCGACCTTGACGGCACGCAACCAGGCCCGCGGTCGGCGTCGTAGCTGAACCGCCGCCAGCGCGGCGATCCCAGCGAGGATGGGCAGTCCGATCAACCAGGCGAGCATGGGGCCTCCTCAGGCAACGTCGTCGAGATGTGCCAGGCCCGAAATCTACGGCCCTGGTCCGTGAAGATGCGCGAGAAAAGCTCGTAGTACTCGAGACGAAGTGCCTGGATCGCAGCGATGAGGCCCTCGAGAGCGAACGCCAGAGCGTTCCCGACTACGAACAGGATGCAGGCGAGTACCGGTGATGCGCCGGAACCGTGCCAGAGAACGGTCGTGCCCCTCCATACGATGCTGCTCAGCGCGGCGTGCGTCAGACCGAAGGCAGCCAGGCGGGCAAAGGAGACGGTGTTGGTGCCGAGCCGGAGGACGGCGTCGAAAAGTTCGACGCCGGCCTGCGGGATCCCAGCTGCCCGCCCTCCGGCTTCTGCGTGCAGGCCGGCGAAGGCGAGGACCAGACAGAGGAATGACAGCACCGCACCTGCCACCTCGACGGAGGCGAGATGGCGGTACCACCCGAGGCCAATGAGCGCCAAGCCTAGGTAGAGGCCTGCGCCTGCCAGCCCGGCAACCGCGAAGACAGCCCGAGTCAGACCGCCTTCTCGCAGGCGGTTGATCGTGGCGAGGACATACGAGAGTGCGAGGAGAGCGGCTCCGACGGCCACGGCGACCGCCAACAGCGTTGTCGGCGCATTCAGCGGCGACAGCCACAACGTCGGAACGAGGTGGGTCGGGCCGAACGCCTCACCGAATGCCAAGCCGAAGCCCATGCTCGCCAGGCCGGCTCCGACGACGAACGGGGCTGCCGATCGAAGGCGCCCGGACGGGTTCAGCCGTCTGCTGCGGATGAGGAGACCGCCAGCGGTGAGAAGGGCACCGTGGCCGACATCTCCGAACATCATCCCGAACATCGCCATGTACACGAGCCCGGCGATCACTGACGGGTTCAGGTTGGAGTAGGGCACGGTCGAGTAGGTATCGACGAGTGGCTGGAACGCCCCGCTCGTCCCGGTGGCCGGCACAAGTGTCGGTGGCTGGACGCCCGCCGGCGGCCGGAGGCGAACGATGGTGGCGCCGAGGGGCCGTAAGCGGGATGCGAGCTCACTCACCTCGGCTGCCGGTGCCCAACCGGCCAAGGCCGACACCTGCCCATGCTGTATCGCCGCCGAGCCCACCAGATCGATGCCGACCGCCTCGAGCGCCTCGGGTGCTCGACCGGCGGACTCGAGCACGCCGAGGTCGGGTTCGACGAGCCCGGCGGCTGCCACGACGGCTAGCACTTCGCGCAGCGCCCGGGCGGGTGCCACGACGGCGACCCGGTCCATCCGCACCGGCTCGATGGCGTCACGCCACGGCACCGCTCACCTCCGCCAGGCTCGATCCACCTCGCGCCGCCAGTTCGAGAGCCGCCCGCACGCGCCGTGCGTCGACCAGGAGCATCATTCCGGTGCCGACGGCGGAGGCCGCTCCGGGACGGGCTGCTCGAGTGAGCGCTTCGGCCTCCCTCTCGACGCGCGCCCACCACCGCGTCTCGGCCAGCCAGAGATCTGCCGGCTCTTCAAGGCCGGTGAGGACGTACGACGCCGACGTCGGGAGCCGCCCCGCGAGATCGCTGATGGTAGTAACGCCCTCTGCACGAGTACCGATCAGGCGCCGGAGGTCGCGGGCCGGTCCGTCGGGGAGTAGCGAGACGGCATCCGCTGCCACGAGCCTGGCTGCCAGTAACGATGCGTAGGCGGCAGCCCATGCTGCGGTCTCGGGCACAAGCTCGGCGAGCTGGCGGGCCCAGGAGAGGTCGAGCCCGACGCGCATCGTCGCTGGATCGTCTCCGCCGGGATCCCCCCAGGTTGACAATGCCAGAACCCTTCGGAGCTCCGGCACACTACGGGCGCGGCCTGCGGAGCCCCATGCGGTCGCGAGGGCGCCCAGAACGAAGGGGGGTTCGGCATCTCTGCCTGCTAGGCCAAGGGCGTGCGCGACCAGATTCTCGATCTCGAACCGCCCGGCGACGACTCGCAAGCCGGCAGCGCCGAGAGCGGGCCCCCAGCCCGCCAGCACACGCAACTGCCAGAGCGCCGTCGCGCTCACGGCGTGCTCTGCCGCAGGGAGGTCCATGTCGGGGCGCACGTCGCGGCCGTAGATGGACCGTGCCACGACATCGAGTGCGCTCTGCAGGCACGGCGCGGCGCCGAGCTGCTCGGCTGCGGACTGACCGAGGCAACGGCTCGCCAGACCGAGCCCGCGCGTCGCCGAAGCGACCCAGCGCACGCTCAAGGTGTCTGCGCCCCGATCTGAAGCGCCCGCCGGACCACCTCGTCGACCAGGGACGGGAGCCTCGCAGAGCCGACGGAGTCGATCCGCTCAGCCTGTGTGGTGGCCACGTCGAGGAGACGCCGCCGCTCGCCTTCGGCCCAAGCGAGGCGTTCAGCCGCCGCCCGAGTCCGCACCGAGTCCGCCCGTAGGCGGGCCTCGACGAAGAGGCGGGCGGCCTCAGTCGATGCCGCCGTGCGGCGTTCGCGCGCCTGGCGCTCGGCGTCAGCGACGATGTCGCCCGCCCGGCGTTGGGCGTCCTCAAGCACCTCGAACACCGGGTGAAGCTCCCGTTGGAGGACTGCCACCCGGTCGGCTGGAACCGCGGCTCCCGGCGCACCTGGCACGCCGCGGAACCGGAAGCGCCGCAGGAATTCGGAGAGCTGAGGCATTGGACCCCCTCACATGTGTCCCGACGCAGGCGAGACTAGGACGCACGACCTTCCGAGCAGAGGGCACGGTCGTGAAACCGAGGGTGGTCGTGCGGACTGTCCTCATTCCTGGCTAAAGGTCGCGCAAGGGCAGGGTGCTGGATAGGGGAGAAGGTCCCGATGTCCCTCGACGCCCCCGGTAGCCGCTGACGGGTGATCCGCCACATTGACGATGATGTGGGTACCTCAGTCCCCTTCGGCCATATTGTCGAGGACGAGCGGAAGCGATCGCAGCCGCCTCCCGACGGCATCGAAGACGGCGTTTGCGACGGCCGGTGCGACGGCCATCATGGGCGTCTCGCCCGCACCGGCCGACGGCAGGTCGGGGCGGTCCAGCAGGACGACCTCGATGACTGGGACGTCACCGATCCGCGGAGCCCGGTAGTCGGAGAACGTTCCGTTCGTGATCGCCCCCGACGTGAAGTGGATCGCTTCGAACATCGCGCCGCCTAGGGCCATGACGGCGGCGCCCTCAATCTGGTTGATGACCGTGCTCGGGTTGACCACGGCGCCGCACTCGTACGCCATCACGAGACGGACGACCTGCAGGTGCCCGTCCGGGTGGATGCGGACCTGCGCTGCGGTGGCTACGTGACCGCCCTTCTCGAGGCCGCAGGCGATCCCGCGTCCGCTGCCCGCGCCTGCGGCTGTCCAGCCGAAGCGCTCGGCTGCCGCTTGCAGAACTGTGGCGAGTCGGTCGTCGGTCACGTTGCGGAGGCGGAACTCGAGCGGGTCGCGGCCGAGCAAGTGGGCCAACTCATCGATTTGAGACTCGCGGGCGAAGTTGTTGGCGGTGGCTGCGAGCGCCCGGTAGGAACCCTGCAGCAGCGGGCTGAGGCAGGGCCGGTAGTCGATCCTCAGGTTCGCGACTCGATAGGGGGTCGAGATTGCGGCTTGGCCCGAGTTGAAATTCGTGAACGTCCATGCGGTCATCTCGCCGTCGCTCGTCGCTCCGGCTGCGACGTCGATCACAGCCGCCGGTCGGAGGGTGCCGGCCGTGAACTCCTCGTGGCGGGTCCAGGCCACCCGGACCGGGTGGCCGATCTCGCGCGCCAAGACGGCCGCTTCGACAGCGACGCCACCGGCATGCTTGCCGCCAAAACCTCCGCCCGTCGGTGGCACGATCACGCGGACCTCATGCTCGCCGAGGCCGACGGCGGCCGCCACTTGGGCCCGCACGGGAAACGGCGTCTGAGTCCCGGTCCAGACCGTGAGGCGACCGTCACCGTCCCAGACGGCCAGGGCCGCACGCGTCTCGAGGGCCGCAGGAGCGATATAGGCGGTGGTGTAGGTGGCCTGGAGCCGCACCGCCGCCGTCTCGAGCGCACCCTCGGCATCGCCCTCCTCGTGATGAAACGGACCGCCCCAACCGTCGAGCTCCTCCGCCGGGTGGGATCGAAGGTAGGCCCCGAGGTGCTCCTCCGACGGCGCCGCCGGCACGTCCCACTCGGATCGCAGATCTGCCAGTGCGAGGCGGGCGACGGTCGGGTCGATTCCGACCACGCCGATCACCTCAGGGGTGTGGACGACGACGACATCGTCGCGTCCTTCCACCGCGGTGGTGTCGAGGCGCCGAAGCGTCGCACCCGGAACCGGCGGCCGCAGGACTGCAGCATGCCTGAGCCCGGGAAGGGTCAGGTCCGTGACGAACCGCCGCCAGCCCGTCACGGCGTCGACAGCGGCTGCCGGCATATGCCCCTTCCCGGCCGTCAGCCACTCGGTCGAGGGCACGACCGGGGCGTCACCGCCGACGATCTCGACGCGCCGCGCTCCGGCGGCCACAGGCATGAGGGCGCGAGCGTGGGCGGCCACTCGGCGGAGGGCGCCACCGGCCGAAGGCATCGACTGGCTGCCGAAGGTACCCATGTCGTAGGGGCACAAGTCGGTATCCCCCATGGCGAGGCGCACGTCCGAAAGGGGAGTTCCCGTCTCCTCGGCGACCAGAAGACGCAGGGCGGTGCGGTTGTCCTGGCCCACGTCGACTTTGCCGGTAAAGGCCGTCACGGGGCCGTCAGCTGCCACATGGAGCCAGGCACCGCCGCCGGTCGTCCACGTTCCGGGTGCGGGCGTGCGGGGCGGCAGCACGACGACCAGCCCGTCGCCGAGCACGTCGAACCATTCGCACGCCTTCGGGTCGGTCATGTCCCACGGACGTGCCGGTCGCAGGCTCGGCGACAGCGGGTCGGGCGCCCCGAAACTGTATGACGCCGCCGTAGCCGCCATGGGGTCGCCGAGGCTCGGCTCGCTCGTCAGCTCGCGGGCGCGGTGCACCGCCTTGCGAATTCGCGAGTAACACCCGCACCGACACAGGTTGCCCGTCAGTGCCTCGGTGACGGCTTCATCGGAGGGGTCGGGCTCCCTGTCCAAGAGGGCGGTCACCGACAAGACCATGCCCGGTGTGCAGTAGCCGCATTGCATGGCGCCGACGTCGACGAAGGCCTGCTGCACGGGGTGCAGCGTGTCACCGCTCGCGAGTCCTTCGATCGTCGTCACGTGCGTTCCATCGAGGCCGGCGACCGACTGGCGGCAGGCTCGAACGGGCTTCCCATCGAGGAGCACCGTGCAGGACCCGCAGGCCCCTTCGCCACACCCCGGTTTGGCGCCCGTCAGACCGAAGTGGGCGCGCAACGCCGACAGCAGGGAGGTCGTGGAAGGAACCGACCGGGCATCCCCGTTCACGATGATCGTCGTGTCATGCCCCTCGCCGGGTTCGAACCGTGCCGCCTCGCCGTCGGTGGAGGCAGCCATCACCGTCTCACCATATTGGGTCCTCGTGGGCTCTGCGCGCTCAGTTCAGCTCCACGCTCAGCTGCCGCGGGATCCGAAAGGCGGCGGAAGGCTTGTACGCGCCGAGCCGGCCGATTCTCAAGGACAGGTTGACCGCGAGCCGCTGACTACCGTTTGAGCCATGAGCAGAGCACGGGGTGGGCGGAGCGCGTCTTCGTACCGGTCCCTCTGGCGGCTGCGCGGCTTCGTCCGGCCGTACGCGCGCCAGATGCTGCTGATGCTCATCTGCGCCATGCTGGCGGTCGCCGCCAGCACGCTCATCCCTCTCGTGCTCGAAGCTGTCGTGAACGGGCCGATCCACCGGGGCGACCGAGGCGCTCTCATACCGATGTTCTTGATCGCCCTCGGCCTCGGGGTGCTGGAGGCCGCCCTCATCGTGGCTCGCCGCCGTGTCCAGTCCGTGGCCGTACAGAAGGTCGAACGGGAGATCCGCGACGGGTTGTATGCCCGCCTGCAGCGGCTGCCCGTGGAGTTCCATGACCGCTGGCAGACCGGCCAGCTGCTGTCGCGCACGACGACCGATCTCGGGACCATCCGGCGGTTTCTCGGCTTCGGCGCCATCTTCTTCGTCGTCGACGCCCTGCAGTATCTCGCTGTGATGGGGCTCCTGATCGGGACGTACCCGCCCCTCGGCGCCGTCGCCGTCGTCACCACGCTCCCCGTGATCTGGCTCGCCAAGCGCTTCGGGGCCGGCTACTCGCAGATCTCGCGTCGCGTCCAGGACCAACAGGGCGACCTGGCGACACTGACCGAGGAAGCCGCCACGGGCATGCGGGTCGTAAAAGCGTTCGGGCGCGGTCCGCTCATGCAGGACCGTTTCGGCGCCTCCGCCAGGACGCTTCGAGGCTCGGCGCTCGAGATGGTGCAGTTGCGGGCGCGTTTCTGGGGATGGCTCACCGTCGTCCCCAACGTCACGATGGCCTCCGCCGTCCTCATCGGCGGCATCGCCGTCGCCCGCGGCGCACTCTCGCTCGGGGCCCTGGTCGCCTTCACGACCCTGCTCGTCCTGTTGCAGTTCCCCATCATCGACCTCGGCTGGATCCTGTCGATGGCACAGGAGGCGGCGACCGCGGCCGATCGCGTCTGCGAGATCTTCGACGCCGCCATGGTCGTCGACGACCGGCCTGGCGCCACCTCGCTCGCCAGGTCGAAGGGTCGGCTCGCCTTCGATCATGTGGGCTTCTCCTACCCCGGCGTCGCCACGCCCGTGCTGCGCGACGTGAACCTCACGATCGAACCGGGCGAGACCGTGGCGATCGTCGGTCTGACGGGATCCGGCAAGAGCACGCTCGCCTCACTGCCCACGCGGCTCTACGACGTCACCGCCGGCCGGATCACCCTCGACGGGGTCGACGTGCGGGAGATCACGATCGAGTCGCTGCGACGCCACGTGGCCGTCGTCTTCGAGGACCCGGTCCTGTTCTCGATGAGCGTGCGCGAGAACCTCGTCCTCGGTCGGCCGGACGCCTTGGACGACGAGATCGCCGACGCGCTGGAACTCGCCCAGGCGGGTTTCGTCGAGGACCTTCCGTGGGGCTTGGACACCCGCATCGGCGAACAGGGGATGGCCCTCTCGGGCGGGCAGCGACAGCGGCTGGCGCTGGCACGAGCCGTCCTCGCCCGTCCCTCGGTGCTCGTGCTCGACGACCCCCTTTCCGCCTTGGACGTCAATACCGAGGCACTCGTCGAGCAGAGCCTGGCGAGAGTCCTGCGCGACACGACCGGCCTTCTCGTGGTCCATCGGCCCTCCACTGTCGCCCTGGCGAACCGCGTGGCCTTGCTGCGCGACGGCGTTCTCATAGCGGTCGGCAGCCACCACGAGTTGATGGAGCGGCCGGACTACGCCTCGGTGCTCTCGGTCGACTACGGCGGCTCGAGGGCGGCCTCGTGAGCTCGATCGAGGCATGGCGGGGCATCGCCTCCGAGGAGATGGAGGAGGTTCCGCCGGCATGGACCGGGCTGCTCCGCCGACGCACCCGCCACCTCCTGCGGTCCTTGGGCGCACCCCATCGCAGGGCGATCATCCTGCTCGCTGCCGCCATCCTCGTCTCCAACCTCGCCGCCACGGCGGTGCCCTACCTCGTCGGGCTCGGCATCGACCGCGGCGTCGCCTCGGTCCGGCGGGGCGACTACGTGCCGATCACCGTCATCACGGCGCTGATCGTTGTCTGCGCCGTCCTGCAGGCGCTCCTGTACCGGGTGTTCGTGGCCGGCTCGGGGCGGATCGGCCAAGAGATACTGCTGGAGCTGAGAGAGCGGGTCTTCGCCCACTTCCAGCGGCTCAGCCTCGCCTTTCACGAGCGCTATACGACAGGCCGCATGATCTCGCGCCTCACCTCGGACCTCGAGGCGATCAACGACATGTTCACGCTCGGGCTCGACACGCTCATCAACGCCGTGCTTTCGGTCGTGAGCGTGGGCGTCATCCTCCTCGTGCTCGATCTCCCGCTCGGCCTTGTGTGCCTGTCGGGGTTCATCCCCCTCTGGTTTCTCACGCGCTGGTACCAGCGCGAGTCGACGGCCGCCTACCGCAACACGCGAAACGCCATCGCCCTCGTGATCGTGCACTTCACCGAGTCGCTCCGCGGGATACGGGCGGTGCACGCCTTCCGCCGCCAGCCCCGCAACGACGAGATCTTCGGCCACCTGTCGGAGCGCTACCGCACGGCGATGAGCCGGTCGTTCCAGCTACTCGGCATCTATTGGCCGGGGATCGTCCTCGTCGGCAACCTCACGACGGCAGCCGTCCTGCTGTACGGCGGTGTGAGGGTGATCGACCACGACATGCAAGTCGGGGTGCTGGCTGCCTTTGTCCTGTACCTCCGCCGGTTCTTCGAGCCGCTCGCCGAGGTGAGCCAGTTCTACGACTCCTTCCAGGCCGCCGGGGCCGGGCTCGAGAAGCTCGCCGGCGTGCTGGACGAAGAGCCCGGTGTGCCCATGCCGGCGCACGGCGTCGCCCTGCCCGAGCAAGGGCTGCGCGGCGCCGTCGACTTCAGCGGCGTTCGCTTCGGATACCGGCCGGGAAGCGACATCCTCGCGGGTTTCGACCTGCACATCCCCGCCGGCCAGACCGTCGCCCTGCTCGGTGCCACGGGTGCCGGGAAGAGCACCGTCGCACGGTTGCTCGCCCGCTTCTACGACCCCCTCGAAGGCGAGGTGTCGGTCGACGGCATCCCACTCACAGCCCTCGACGAGGCGTGCCTCCACGAGGCTGTCGCCATGGTGACCCAGGAGAGCTTCCTCTTCTCGGGCAGCGTGGCCGAGAACATCGGATTCGGCTCACCGTCTGCGAGCGAGGCCGAGATCGCCGCCGCCGCCCGCGCCGTCGGCGTCGACTCCTTCATCGAATCGCTCGGGAACGGTTATGAGAGCGACGTCGGCAAACAGGGATCGCGCCTCTCGGCCGGCCAGCGCCAGCTCGTCGCCTTGGCACGGGCGTTCCTTGCTGACCCGGCCGTTCTCATCCTCGACGAGGCGAGCTCGTCGCTCGACGCCCCGATGGAGCGGCTCGTGCAATCCGCCCTGAAAACCGTCTTGGCGGGGCGAACGGCCGTCATCATCGCCCACCGACTCTCCACCGTGGAGATCGCCGACCGCGTCCTCGTGCTCGAGTCCGGGCGGATCGTCGAGGACGGTCCTCCGGAGCTGCTGCTCGCCGAGGGCTCGGGCCACTACGCGGCGCTCTATGAGTCCTGGCGCGAGAGCCTCATCTGAGCGCCCGCCTCGGTCGATGCGGCGGTTGCAACGACGACGGCAGTTGAGGCGGCACGGCTGAACCGGAGCGCCCAGTCGCGGATCTGGTCGACCAGCTCGGGTGGAGAGAGCACCTCAAAGTCGGCGCCAGTGGCGCCAAGTGCCAGTGTGGGCCAGTCGAGCGAGTCCACGGTCATCTGCAACAGGCAGCTGGCGTCATCGACTGCCACGACGGTGCCCCATGAGCCGAGGCGACTGCGGACGACGGCGGCGGGGGCGTGGACGCGCGCCTCGACGGCGTGCGGTGCCGGCAGGTTGTCGATGCCGGCTCGCACGAACTCGGCGGCGTCGGCGCTCGGAAGTTCCCGTGGGAGGAAGTGCGCTTCGGTGCTGTGGGGCTCGGCGAGGCGATCGAGCCGAAAGCTGCGCCAGTCGTAACGGGTGTTGTCGAAGGCGACCAGGTACCAGCGCTGCCCGAGCAAGACCAGCCGGTGGGGCTCGACATGGCGCGTCGTGCGCTCGCCGCCCCGGTCCGTATAGGTGAATTCCAGGCGTTCGTTGTCGCGGCACGCCTGGGCGATCGAGGTGAGAACCGCAGGGTCCACACTTGGGCCGGTGCTGCCCCAGGCGGCAGGCACGGTCATCGCCGCCAGGGCGTCCACCCGGCGACGGAGACGTGACGGCATCACCTGCACCAGCTTCGTGAGTGCCCGGACGGAGGACTCGGCGATACCGGTGACCGTGCCCCCTTGTATGGCGGCCTGCAGCCCCACACCGAGGGCGACGGCCTCGTCGTCGTCGAGCACGAGCGGCGGTAGCGCCGCTCCCGCTGTGAGCTGGTAGCCACCGTCCACACCTCGCTGCGCTTCCACCGGGTAGCCGAGCTCGCGCAGGCGGTCGATGTCGCGGCGCAGGGTTCGCACGGAGACTTCGAGCCGCTCGGCCAGTTCGACTCCCGGCCAGTATCGGTGCGTCTGCAACAGGGACAGCAACCGCAACGTCCGCGAGCTCGTGTTGGCCATGCCACCAGTTTGACGCAATTCAGGTCAAAAAATGACCTCTATTGCGTTTAGCTTGTTCTCGACGGAGTCTCGAGAAAGGTGACGACCATGACCACGAATATCCAAACGACCACGGCGGGCGAGCGAGCGGACATACTCGCGACGCTCTCGAAACAGAGGTACTTCCTGCGCTTCACGGTCCGTGACCTGACCGACGCGCAGGCGGCGCAACGCACGACCGTGAGCGAGTTGTGCTTGGGCGGGCTCATCAAGCACGTCGGCGAGGTCGAGTCGACTTGGGTCGACTTCATGCTGCGTGGCCCGGTGGCCATGGCGCAGGCCAGCGAGGACTGGCAGAGTGAGCCTGAGGCTGACGGCTGGCTGGCGAGGTTCCGGATGCTTCCCGGCGAAACCCTGGCCGGTCTGCTCGACGAGTACGAGCAGGTCGCACGCCGCACCGACGAGATCGTGGCCACCATGGCAGATCTCGACGACGCTCACCCCTTGCCGGAGGCGCCGTGGTTCGAGAAGGGCGCCCGCTGGTCGGCCCGCCGTGTCCTTCTGCACATCGCCACCGAGACCGCCCAGCACGCCGGGCATGCCGACATCATCCGGGAGTCGCTCGACGGCTCAAAGAGCATGGGATAGAGCTGCTTGACCGATCACCGGTGACTTCTGGCAGGTGGGCTCGTCCTAACCGCAATGGCTGGCTTCGTTCCCTGGGCACGCGTGGTGATCAGCTGGCCGGACGGCACCCGTACGGAAGTGATGCTCGTCGGTGAGGATGCGCCGGACCTGGCGGCTGTGGAGGTGCTGGCTCGGTTCCAGCTCGTCCTCCGGCGCTTCGGCGGCGGGATCCGCCTCGAGGCGGTGTCGGCGTCCCTCGACGGGCTGCTCGAGCTGGCCGGGCTACGCAGGGAGGTGAGCGGGCAGCTGGAAAGCCGGGAAGAGCTGCTCGGCGTCGAGGAACGAGTGAATCCCCGAGACACGATCGCCTGAGATCTCGATGACCTGCAGGGCCCAGGGTGCGTGTCCGCCATCGGGATCGATCTTGTAGTGGCCGAAGGCGGCACAGCCGTTGGCCGCCGTCGGGAGGAGCCGGGACCCCCGACAGCCGATGCCGGGCCCGAGCATGAAGCGACCGATATCGGCTGCGCCCCGAAGCCACATGGCATAGGGGGGCATCGACTGGATGGCGTCATCGCGCAGCAGTGTGACGAGCCTGTCTATGTCGTAACGCTCGAAGGCGTCGACGTAGCGAGCCAGTAGGTCGGCCTTGTCCGCCGCTACGTCAGCCGGGCGGTCGGCGGTATCGAGCGATGCCAAGGTGGACCGGGCGCGCTGCAGGGCGCTGTTGACGGCCGGCACAGTCGTGTCCAACAGCTCGGCCACCTCGACCGCCTGCCAACGCAGGACCTCGCAGAGGATCAAGACCGCCCGCTGGCGAGCGGGCAGGTGTTGGAGGGCGGCTACGAAGGCGAGACGAATGCTGTCGCGGGCAGCCGCCAGCTCGGCCGGGTCGGCCTCTATCGGCAGCACCCTGGCGTCGGCGACCGGAGACACCCAAGAGCCCTCGGCCAGCACGGACTCGAGGGAGGACGTCACGGGAGGGCGGGACGGACCCAGCTCCATCGGCCGAGCCCGGCGCTGGCGACCGCGCAGGAGGTCAAGGCACACGTTCGTGGCGATGCGGTACAGCCAGGATCGGACGCTCGAACGTCCCTCGAAGCTCTCGGCGGCACGCCATGCCCGCACCATGGTCTCTTGAACGGCATCCTCGGCGTCAAAACCGGAGCCGAGCATCCGGTAGCAGTACGCCGTCAACTCCCTGCGGTGGTCCTCGAGATCGACGGCGGCGAGGCCCTGGGCACTGACTGACATGACCTCGCATGCTACGGCTGGATCCAGCACGGGCGTCGACACATGAATACGACGTTTGCCGACTTCGCAATTCATCGCCGCCTGGCGGGCGGAGCAACTCGAGGGCGACGCACCGGGTGCCCCCAGGAGCACACGGCGGGCCGTAAGCTGCCGCCGTGCTCGGGCTCCTCAATTTCACGTCGTTCGTTTCCTCGTCCGGTTACGTGGCGATTTTCCTGCTCTGCGTGGCGCAGTCCTGTTGCGTGCCGACATCGTCCGAGCTGACAATGGGCTTCGCCGGGGTGCTTGCGGCGAGCGGCAAGCTCAACCTGGCGGCGGTGATCGCCATTGGCACCGCCGGAGAAGTCGTGGGCGCCTATGTCGCTTGGGTCATCGGACGAACAGGCGGTCGGCGCTTCGTCGACCGTTGGGGGAAGTACCTCCTGCTGTCGCACGCGGATCTCGACCGGGCGGAGGCATGGTATGGCCGACACGAACGTTGGGGCGTGTTCGGCAGCCGGCTCGTTCCGCTCGTGCGCAATTTCGTGGCCCTGCCCGCCGGTGTGGCCGAAGTGCCGCTCGTTCGCTTCGGTCTTCTCACGGCGGCCGGCAGCCTCGTCTGGGACGGGACGATGGCGGGCATCGGCTACGGCGTGGGATCCGAGTGGAAGGCGATCATGCACGGGTTCAGCGACGCCGGCTACGTGATCGGTGCCCTCGCGGTCCTGGGGATCGCCTTTGTCATCCTGCACCGGTTCCGCTCCTACCGGGCTGCCACGGCGGGGGGCGACGCGATTGAGCCGAGGGCGACGCGAGACGCCGCTGGGAAATGAGCACGCCAGCTGCGGCCCCCGCGCGTGCGACGTCGCCTCAGTCGCCGTCGGCCTCTTTGAGGGCGTGACCGAGGTGTCGCTCGACGCTCCATCTGCCCTCCGGGAGATGGTGCTCGCGTGCCCATCGGACCGTGAGGACGTCGCTGCCGGCCTCCTCGAGGAGTCGTGCGCCGATGCTGTCGTGCATGAGGTACCGACCCATGCGGGCCCGCCAAGCACGCATCGACCACGCCGGAGTGGTCGGCGAGCGCCCGCCGTCCGTGCTGACCTCGTCGTGATCGTCCCCGTGACCGAAGGGCGCAGATGCGGAGGACGGCCTGTCGCTGGCCCAAGCCACCACCCTCGATCGGCCGAGACCAAGGGCTGCGACCGTCGCCGCAACCCTCCCGAATGTGCCGAGCCGCGCCTCTGTTTTGCCGACGTCATGTAGCAGAGCGGCGGCTACGAACTCACGGGTGGGTGGGGGAGCGGCGATCTCGTCCGAGTCGTCGAGCAGCCGTATGGCGCGCTGCGCCACCCCGATCGCGTGGCGCCGGTCGGGACCGCTCATTGCCGCGAACAAGTCGATCTCCGTTGGCAGGAGGTAGTTTGCTGCCCATCCCTGAGCGGACTTCGTTGGTCCGACGGGCAGCAGCGAGCCCACAAAGCGCCCGGCGAGGTGCCACAGCGAGCCGAACCCCTGGGAAGATCTCATTGGCGCGATCGACCGGCTGCTATGGCCGTGGCCCTGCCGTCGCGGCGGTTGGGGGTTCCGGTCATTGCCGGTTTGTAGCTGCTCGAAGTGGGAGGCGCAAAGCCTGCCTGCTCGTCTGCTCGTAGGTGCCGCCCTCACCCGGTCCGCCCGGCGCACCATGGAAGACTCCCGTCCGCCACGCACGTCTCCGCGGCGCGCCCAATCTCTGCCGTCGCGAACGTAGGATCGCTCCCGGCCTCTTGACGACAATCGAGCCCGAGGAGCAGCACCCTCGCCCATGCTGAGGTCGACGAACATTGAGCGAGCCTTGAAGGCCGCCCGCATCGATCTCCGACCGGCGCAGCGGCAACCCTCGCTCGCCTCGGTCGGCGTAGCCACCGTCGTTGCTCTCGGCGGCTCGCTTGGCTTGGACGCACTCCTCGTGGCGCTCGGGACGTCTCTCTTTCCTGCGACGCGAGGGTTCCCGCACTTCCGCTTCAGTGACTACGGCCTGCTGACCGCGATCGGCGTGCTGCTGGCATGCGCCGCCTGGCCCGTAACGACGCGTGTCACGTCCGAGGCCCGCTGGTTGTTTCTTCGTCTGGCGGTGCTCGTCACCGTCGTGTTGTGGCTGCCCGACATCTGGATCCTCGTGCGGGGCGAGCCTCCCGAGGCTGTCGCCGTGCTCATGGTCATGCATCTCGCCATCGCCGTAGTCACTTACAACGCCCTCGTCCGCATCGCCACGTTGCGGCCGGCTCGGCTCGGACCTGCCGGGGCGGCCCGTTCGGACCTGGATGAGCCCGAGCTTGCTCGAGCGACCGATGGAGCCGACCAGCGCCGCAACCTGTCCGAGCGCCGGGCCGTCTGGCTTTCCATGCTCGGACTCGTCGTCCTCGAATTCGGTCTTGGCGTCGTGACACTGCTCGTCGTTCCCGCCGGGCGGCCGAGCGGCTGGGTGCCACCTCACGACACGGTCGTCTACGCGCTCCACACAGTCGTGGGAGCCCTGCTGGCCGTCGGGGCGATCGTCGTGACGACGAAGGCCATTCATGCGGAGCGCTCGGTCCGCGTCAGCGCCATCGTCGGGTTAGTGGGGGTCGGCATCGGTGCCGTAGGTGGCCTGCTGACCGTCGTGCACGCGCTCCGCCTGCTCGGGATGGCACTCATGCTTGCCGGCACGGCCGTTGCCGTCCTCGGCTATGTCATGCCGGCTGTCGAGCCCACGCAGTAGTCGGCGCGTGCGGCCGAATTGGCGCCTGGTTCAATCAACGACCAGATCCTCGTTGGCGAGCGCATCCCACGACTGCATCCGATTGACACCTGCGTCGCCGAGTGCCGTCAGGGTGCCGAGGGCAAGCGCCTCCACCAGGACGACGCCGGCAACGGCAGAGTCGAATGGCGAGGGTGTCTCCACCTGCACGGGCAGGACGATGGCGGCGCGTGCCGCAATCGGTGACATGAGCACATCTGTGATCAGCACCAGTCTGGCACCCTGCTCGCCGGCGAGCATCGTGCTGTCCACGGTGTCGCGTTCGTAGCGACGGAAGTCGAACGCCACGAGCACATCGCCGCGGGCGATGTCCAACAGCGCCGCCGATCGCCGGCCGGCTTGCGGGTCGAGCAAGGTGACGCCCCTGCGGAGGCGAAAGAGGTGTGACTCGAGGTAGTCCGCCAGGACATGCGTCACGCGACCACCCGTCAGGTAGATGTGCCTCGTCGTGTCTGCGAGCAGATCTACGGCGGCCGCGAACTCCGCTTCGGGAACCGTCATGGCGACCGAGCGGGCCGTCTCGGCCAACGCGCCAGCCATTCTCTGCAGGACGCCAGCTCCCTGCCAGTCGGCCGTTGATCCCGTGAGCCGTTCGACCGGCCCGGCGTGTCGCACGGAGAGCTCGTGGCGGAGCGCAGAGTGGAAGTCTGGGAACCCGTCGAATCCCAACTTGCGTACGAGACGGACGACGGTGGCCGGGCTCGTCGAAGCAAGCTCAGCCAGCTTGGCGACGGTGACCAGGCCGGCGGCGGGATAGTCGGCCAGCAGCTGTCGGGCGATCCGCCGTTCCGAGGGTGTCAGCGCGGGCATCGAGCGACGAAGGAGGTCGACGACAGAGACGCTCGGCGCCGCGGGATCGCTCGGTGGCGTGAAGGGGCTCAAACGTGCTGGCTGGAGAGGTGGGCGCTCGCACCCGTGGGCATGGGCGACCCGTCGAACCCATGAAGGGAGATCGCCCGGGTGCCCAAGTCGATGTGAAGAATCGAGTCGTCCGGGACCTCCTCCCAACCCTGGCCGGCCACGCCCGAGGAGGTGATGACGACGTCAGAGTCGCCCTGCCGGTAGCGAAGGCGAAAATACCCTTCGAGATGGTCGGGAGGCAGCTCCTCCGGTCTGGCCACAGCAGCCAGGAGGTCGTCGCGGGGAGGCGCGAGGCCGGCTCGCCCGTGCACGACGACGAGCGACGACGAGGACAGCAGAACCGCGTTGAGACTGGCAGGCCCGCACCGGCTGAGAATGTCGGTCACAGCGTGACGAACGCCCGCCACGAGGTCGCCTTCCCGCTCGACGCATTGCAGGAGATAGAGGAAGTACCGCTCGCTGTCGGTCGTTCCCCGGCGCCTGCCCAGCCATTCCGGATCGAGAAAGGCGTCGAGGCGGTCCGGCGAGGGGATGCTGCCTTGGTGGGCGAATGCCCATCCTTCCGCCAGGAACGGATGCGTGTTCGACTCGGCGACCGCCAGACCGCTCGTAGCCCAGCGCAGGTGGACGAAACCCGCCGCACCGAGGCGCTGCCCCGCGGCCATGTCGAAGGCCGGGTCCTCGTGGGCCGGGAGGACGGAGCGCGTCGCTCGCAGGGGGTCCTCGTGCACGGCGCGGCTCGAGACCTCGGGCAGGACCGGATCAGCCAGCCAGGCCATGCCCCATCCGTCGCGATGCAGTCGGGAGAGCTCTCGGAAGCTTGCGAACTCACTCGCACCGAGCAGTTCGTCAACAGCCCCGGGAGTCTCGGAGACATACGCCATCAAGCGGCACATCGAGGCCTCCTTGACCCTAGGTTGCGGTATTCGCGGCCTGCTGTCCGAGATGTTACACCTGTTGCATATCAGCTCCGTATTGGCAAATCTGAAATGGGTATGACAGTCCGGTGGTGTTGGCGGTGTGGTTCCGGCGATCGTGGGCGGCCGTCCTCGTCCGGTCGGCGGCTACCCCTCCGCTGGCAGGTTGTAGACACGGCGGGCGTTGCCAGCGCCGATCATCGCCGCCACCCGGGCCACCTCATTCTCGCCTCGGGCCTCCCGGGACAGCAGCGGGTCCAGCACGTCGGCGAGCGCTTGGCGGAACCCGATGGCGCCCATCAGGTGCAGCTCTGCCAAGCCGAAGGCGTCGGAGGAGTAGAGGATCTTGTGGAAGGGGGCGGACTCGACCGCTTCGACCAGGACGGCCGCCGCTCGGTGGCCCACATAGTTGATCGCCAAACCGACGTCGAAATACACGTGCGAGTAGACCCCTGCCAGGTAGGCGGCCTGACGGTGGTAGGGGTAGCAGTGCAGCAGCATGATCGGGGTCCCGAGCGGGGCCGCCAGGCGGATCAGCCCGGTCAGCAGCGCCGGGTCCGAGCGATGGAGCTCGAGATCGGGGTCTCCGTAACCGGTGTGGAACTGCAGGGGGACGCCCGCCCGCAGGCCGGTCCAGACGAGGTGCCGCAGCAGCACGGGATGGGACACCCGCAGGTCCCCCGCTGCCCGAGCCCGCCCGAGCCACTCCGCCGCCGCCTCCCGCACCTCGGCAGGGCCGGGCTCGGCAGGGTCGACGTCGAGCCCGTGGCGGTAGGCGAGCACGGACTTGCAGCCGACAGCGGCGTCCGGGCCTGACAGCTCGGCGGCGAGGCGCTCGGCGAAGGCGCCAGCGAAGCCGGACGCGTCGACGCCGGCGGCCGCCACCGCCTCGGCGACCTGCTCCAAGCGGGCGATCCGGCGCACCCGCGTGCCGACGAGCTCGGCGAGCTCGGGCACGTCGACCAGCTCGCCCCCGCGAAAGCCGTGATCGACCAGCAGCTCGGCCAGCCCGGCGGCGCGCAGCAATCGTCGATTGGCCTCCTCCCCTCCGAGCTCCTTGCGCCGAGCAAGGTAGTCGTCAGGAGTGACTGTCACGGGCAGGTCGAGGGCGGGCGCGCAGTTTCGCAGCAGGGCCGCACCGAGGAAGGAGTCGAAGTAGCTGTAGCCCGCGGCGGCGGGCTGGCCGGACTCGGTGAGGAAGCGCTCGAGGGTCGCACGGTCGCCGACGTCGCGGAGCACGCTGTGGACATGGTGATCGATGAGGGGGGCGGCGTCCACCGCCCGGTGAGCCGACTCGCTGGCCATCAGTGTCGCCAGCGGGTGGAGACGGCCACCTCCTCCGGACTGGACTGTGCGAACAGGGCGATCTCCGCCCGCCGCACTGCCGCGATCGTCTCGTGCAGCGGGTCGCCCAGCGCCTCGGCCAGCACCGTGCTGGACTCGTAATGCTCGAGGGCCTCGGGAAGGCTCGTCGGCAGCTGGGACGCCCCGGCGGCCACCAGCTCGGCCGTCGAGAGCGTCGCCGGGTCGACCGGGATCTCCGGCGGTAGCTGAAGGCCGTCTTTGATGCCGGCGAGCCCGGCGGCGAGCACCGTCCCCACCACGAGGTAGGGGTTGGCGCTCAGGTCGAAGCACTTCACCTCGACGTTGGCGCTGCGGGCCTCGTGGCCGGCCGTCCCGGTGACAAGTCGGAGTGCGGCCTCCCGGTTCTCCAGCCCCCAGGTCTGAAACGCCCCTGACCAGTGCTGCGGGATGAGGCGCAAGTAGCTGGCGACGCTCGGCGCCCCGATCACCAGCAGCGCCGGCAGCTCGCGGAGGATTCCGGCCGTGAACGCCTCCGCCTCGGCGCTCATGCCGTGCGGGCCATCGCCGCCTGCGAACAGGTTGCGCCCGTTCTGCCAGATGCTGGCGTGCAGGTGCCCGCCGTTGCCCACCTGCCCGGCCACGACACTCGGGGAGAAACTCGTCCGCAGCCCGTGGTTGCGCCCGATGGCCCGTATGGTCTGGCGGACGAGGACGCTGTCGTCAGCGGCCCCCACCGGGCCGTTGGGCGCAATCGATACTTCGAACTGGCCGGCGGCGTATTCCGGATGGACCTGCTCCACCACGATCGCTTCTGACGAGAGGGCGCGCAGCACGTCGCGCAGGTAGTCCGAGCAGTCGATGAGGCGGGTCATCCCGTAGGCGGGACCGTGGGTCGCCGGGGTGAATTCGTCGCCGCTGCCGGCATCGAGCGCCCACTCCAGCTCGAAGCTCATGGCGGCCGACATCCCTTGTTCGGCTGCCCGCGCCACCATGCGGGCGGCAAAGCTCCGATGACAGAGCGGGTGCACCTCGCCCGCGCGGGTGCGCCGGTCGACCGGCGCCCACGCCCAGCCGGGTTGGGCGGCCAGCTCCACCAGGCGGTCGAGGTCCGGGTACAGCCGCAGGTCGCCAACTGGGCCGGTGGAGGTGCGGCTGGCGGTCACGGAGTCGTCGAGGACGAACACGTCGAAGACGGGCGACATCCCCACGCCGGAGGTGGTGGCAGCTTCGAGACGGGCGGTAGGCACGGCCTTCACTCGGGTGATCCCGGTGTTGTCGACGTAGGTGAGGGCGATGCCGTCGACCCCGCGTGCGGCCAGCTCCTCCGCCCGCAACGACGGGGTGGTTGACCTGTCCCGGCCTGCGTCACGCACCCCTGTCACCGTCTCGGACACGATCGCCCTCCCGTCTCTCGCGTCTGCGTCGTGCGGCAATCCTGGCATCCCCAGCGGCTGCCGGCGGCCGGCGCCCCGCGCCGGGACCCGACAGCGGAGATGGTGTCACCCGCATGCAGTCCCCTGGCCGAACGGGACCGGTTTGCCTAACATAGCGATCAGGCCGACGACGCACCGTCGGCGAGGGGGGGTATAGCGATCATGTCGACGAACACCGTCGGTAGCGGGACCGAGGCGGGCCAGTCCCGCCTCATGGGCAAGCTGACGATCTGGGCGGCGATCGGGCTCTCTGTCGGGCTGATGGCCCCCAGCATGGCCGCCAACATCAACCCGCAAGGTGCCGTGTCCTTCGTCGGGCGGGCGATTCCGCTTGCTTTCCTCGTGGCGGCCATCGGCATCCTGCTCGTCTCCTACAGCATCGCCCGCCTCTGCCAGCACTTCCACCACGCCGGCTCGGTGTACGGGTTCGTCGGGGCCACCCTGGGCGCCCGCGCGGGCGTGGTGGCGGGGTGGGGTCTCATCGGGACCTACATGTTCTACGCCGTGACCACCACCATCGCCGCCGGCATCTTCGGCACGTCACTGCTGCAGACGCTCAAGATCTGGCACGCCCCACCGACGTGGGCGCCTTACGTGCTGGCGGGGGTCTTCATGGTCATGATCGGGTTGCTGGCCTCCTCGCCGGTCAGGCGGGCGACGAGCGCCCTTCTCGGCTTCGAGGGCGCCACCGTGGCCCTCATCCTGCTCGTGAGCGTCATCGTGCTCGTCAAGCTCCTCGGCGGCCACGCACCGGGTGGGAACAAGTTCACGATGAGCGTGTTCAGCCTGCCGCACGGCATCGGCACCTCGAAGCTGTTCCAGGGCGCGGTGTTCGGCTTCCTGTCCTTTGCCGGCTTCGAGGCCTCCGCCACCCTTGGGGAGGAGACCGCCCGCCCGCGCCGGGACATCCCGCGGGCCATCATCGGAACCGTGATATTCGGCGGCGTCTACTTCGTCTTCGTCACCGCCATCGAGGGGATGGGCTTCGGTATCACCGCCGCCGACGTCACCAGATACGCCGGCACGGGCTCGCTCCTCGGAGCCCTCGGCTCGCAGTACGTGTCCGCCTGGGTCGGCGACCTCGTCACCTTCGGGACCGTCGTGAGCGCTTTCTCCTGCGCGCTGGCGTGCGTCGTGGGCTCGTCCCGGATGCTGTTCTCCTTGGCGCGCGACGCCAAGCCGGGAACGACGCTGTCGCGTGTCTCCCAGCGCTGGCGGACACCGGTACCGGCCATCATCGCCATCATTGCCGGGGCGATCGCCGTCTATGTCGTCTACGCGGGCGCCTTCGGCCAGACGGCGATCGACATCTTCGACACCTCCGGAACCATCGGCACCCTCATCCTGCTGGTGGTCTACCTGCTCACGACGATCGGCGCCATCAAGCTGCTCTTCTTCTCCGGGGCGGTCAAGGTTCGCCGTTGGGAGATCGTCATACCGGTGGCGGGCGCCATCGTCCTCGGCTACACGCTCTACCGCAACGTCTGGCCGTACCCGTCCGGGACGGCAGCGTGGCTGCCCATCTGGGCCGGCGGGTGGCTGCTCGTGGCCGTCGTGGCCGTCATCGTGGCGCCTGGGGCCGCCCGCCGAATCGGTGCCATGATGACGGAGGCCGACGGCCTCAAAGCCGCCCGGCACGGCGCGCCCGAGCCCGACGGCGGTGGGCCGGCGTTGGAGCCCGCTCAGATCACCTGAGACGCCTCGGAGCAGTCAGCACCACAACCAGGTCAGCACCACAGTCTCCGGCGACTGGTGAGCTCGCGCACCTTCGGGCGCCATCGGATCGAGAGGTGGTTGCGTCATGGGTAGTCCGATGTTCCAACACGATGCCGAGCTGACCGAGCTCGTGATCGACTTCTGTCGACGCCGCTTGAGCCTCGACCCGGTGCCCCTCGACTTCGGTGGCACACGTCCACCTGCGCCTGACTCGCTCGACGGCTTGTTGGGCGAGGAGGGAAACGATCCCGCCGAGGTGCTGCGGATCTTCGCCGACGAGCTCGCCCGATCCGTCGTCTCCTGCGACAGCGACCGCTATCTCGCCTTCATACCGGCTGCTCCCACGAAGGCCGCTCTCCTCTTCGACATGATCGTGTCCTGCTCGTCGTTTCCATCGACGTCCTGGCTGGAGGGGGCAGGCGTCGTGATGGCGGAGAATCAGGCGTTGCGCGTGTTGGCCGACACCGCCGGCCTGCCGGAGGAAGCCGGCGGTTGCTTTGTATCCGGCGGATCCAACGCCAACCTTTCGGCGCTCGTGGTCGCCCGCGAAACCGCCTCGAGACGTGGTGGCCCGCCGGCCGCCCGGCGACGGGTGGCGCTCACTAGCGAGGCACATGCCTCCGTCGGTCTGGCGCTTCGCGTGACGGGTCTGGAACCGATGGTGATCCCGGCCGAAGATCACCGCCTCACGGGTTCGGCACTGCAGGAGGCACTCGCCGCCGACCCCGCTCCCGAAGAGGTGATGGCGGTCGTCGCCACGGCGGGAACCACGAACGGAGGGATCGTCGATGACCTTGCGAGCGTCGGGCGAGTGGCTCGCGAGCACGGCCTGTGGTTCCACGTCGATGGCGCCTACGGTGGCGCCGCCCTCCTTGCGGACTCCGCCCGCCACCTTTTCGACGGTGTGCAGATGGCGGACTCTTATGTCGTGGATCCGCACAAGTGGCTCTTCGCCCCCTACGACTCTGCCGCCCTTCTCTATCGTGACCCCAAGCTTGCCGAAGCGGCGCTCACTCAGCACGCCTCCTACCTCGACGTCATGCATACCGATGAGGAGGGCGAGTGGAACCCGGGCGACTATGCCTTTCATCTCACGAGGCGAGCACGCGGCCTACCGTTCTGGTTCTCCGTTGCCGTTCATGGCATCGGCGCCTACCGAGAGGCGATCGAGAGCGTGCTGGAGACGACTCGGCAGAGTGCCGCCCTCATCACGCAAAGCGCCCACCTCGAGTTGATCCGGGAGCCGGAGCTCTCCGTCGTCCTGTTCCGCCGGCGGGGGTGGGGCGCCGACGACTACCGGAGCTGGTCGACGCGTCTGCTCCGTGAGCAGATCGCCTTCGTGACCCCCACCAATTGGGAGGGTGAGCCAGTGGCGCGATTGGCCTTTCTTCACCCCGACACGAGCCTCGACGTCGTCGCCGAGGTCGTTGATTCGATGGCCTAGGTGCGTTCTGGTGCCCTTGCCGGCCGAAGACAGCTCGTGCCGGCTGGTGCTGCGCTACCGTCGTTCCGATGGCGTCGGTAGAAACGGACATCTCAGCCGCCATCGCCGCCCGCTTCGTGGAAGCGCGCAAGACGTTCGGACCCCTGGTGTTCGGGCTCGATCCCTCGGGCGAGATCTTGCGTGCGTGGGGCGTCGGCGACGGTCCCGACGGGCTCGACCGCTTCGTCGATGTCGCCGTTGAGGTCGCCGTCGGTGCTGTCGGTGTCGTCAAGCCGCAGGCGGCGTTCTACGAGCGTTTCGGGTGGCGGGGCTTTCGGAGCCTGGCGCGGCTCGTGGCGGACTGTCGAGAAGCCGGAGTCTTGGTTCTCCTCGACGCCAAGCGGGGCGACGTGGGATCGACGAACGAGGCCTATGCCGAGGCTTATCTCGGACCCGGGGCAGGGATTCAGGTCGACGCGCTGACAGTCACGCCCTACCTGGGTTTCGCGGCCTTGCGGCCGTACCTGGATCGCGCCGCCGACCACGGAGCCGCGGTCTTCGTTGTCACCCGCTCCTCCAACCACGAAGGACGCCCACTCCAGACCGCCCGCTGCGCCCAAGGCCCGAGCGTCGAGCAGCAGGTGGTGTTGGACTTGGCCGTGGAGAATGCCCGCCGGGCGCCCGGCGGCCTCGGACCATTCGGCTCGGTGTTCTGCGCCAACCACGGACCTCCCGTTGACATGGATCTGGTGGGCATGGGGGGCCTGTTCCTCTGTCCTGGGGTGGGCACCCAGGGGGCGTCCCCGGCCGACGTGGCAGCCTGTTTTGCGAGCTGCCCCGATCGCGTGCTGCCGTCGGCGTCACGCGCCCTGCTGGCGGAAGGGCCTGACCCGTCCCGTCTGCGAGGCGCCCTCGCCGATCTCGGCGGCGAGCTGCAGGAAGCCCTGAGCCGCTGAAGATCGGACCGGCCGCCAAGGACAACCGTTGAGCAACTCAGGTCACGATGAGCAAGTCGCGCGTCGAGACGTTCAGCGACGGCGTCTTCGCGATCGCCATCACGCTGCGCGTCCTCTCCATACACGAGCCCGCTCGCTACCAGGATCTCGCCCACGAGCTCGCAAGGCGAGGGAGGCCGAGACGACGGGAGCGGTGGTGGCCGGCGATGCCGTCGCCGGCGGTGCGCCATCGGGTGACCCTCCGCGGACCGATGAGCCCCACCGCTGACTCGGCGGGCCGCTGGCGCGTCGCTCAGATCTGAGACTTGATGAGCTTCGCCATGGCTTGGGCGCCGGTGCCACCGATCGGCATGTGAACGCCGTCGGGCCCGAACCACTGCGGGTTCTCGTCCGCCAGCTTGTTGAAGTCGGCGAGCCGGTCTCGCGGATACTTCGGGACGCCTTGTTCGAGCGTCTCGTTCACCGACTGCCACCATGAGTAGGAGGGTGGGAGGTGCACGGTGACGAACACCACCCGCGAGGCGCCGGCGAGAACGTTCATCATCTGCGTGAACATGGTGGGGGTCACCGGTCCGTTGGTCCCGAGGTCGATCACCACGATGGCGCCGAGGCGGTCCTCCGACTTGAGCTGCTGGGCGAGCGCCATACCCTCGCCCCACTGCCGGCTGACGGCCGCCTCCACGTCGATTCCGGCGATGTCGGCTACGAGGTCGGGCTGCGCGTCCAGCATGACGGAGTCGCCGATAGCCGTGACGTGCCCGGCGACGAAGCCCGGGCCGGGAGCTGGCAGCCCGAGGGGTGGGGGAGGGCTCGTCGGCAAGAGCCAGTAGCCATGCCCGTCGGGAGTGGCGGCGACTGCCACGATCGGGTTCCTTCGGATGAAGGACGAGGCGGCGCCGTAGAAGCGGGCGTCGCCGTATTTGAACACGGCCCCACCGGAGGAGACGAGCCAGTAGCCGCCGCCGTCGGGCGTGGCCGCCATGGCGACGATGCGGCCGTCGAGGCGCTCGTGGGTCGGCGAGCCGTAGGAGCGGGCGTCGCCGTATTTGAACACGGCCCCACCGGAGGAGACGAGCCAGTAGCCGCCGCCGTCGGGCGTGGCCACGATGTCGACGATGCGGCCGCGAAGGTGGCGGGGACTCGCGGCTGGGTAGCTGCGGGCGTTGCCGTATCTGAACACGGCCCCACCGGAGGAGACGAGCCAGTAGCCGCCGCCGTCGGGCGTAGCCGCCATGGCGACGATGTCGCCGTGGCGCTGCCGCCCGCTCCACGGCCCGTAGAAGCGGGCGTCGCCGTATTTGAACACGGCCCCACCGGAGGAGACGAGCCAGTAGCCGCCGCCGTCGGGCGCAGCCGCCATGGCGACGATGTCGCCGTGGCGCTGCCGCCTGCTCCACGGCCCGTAGTAGCGAGCGTCGCCGTATCTGAACACAGCCCCGTCGGAGGCGACGAGCCAGTAGCCCCGGCCGTCGGGCGTGGTCGCCATGGCGACGACGGCGGAGCCGACACCAGCCTGCTTGGGGACACGGCCGAGGTAGCGCGCCGTGCCGAAAGGGATCGGCTCGCCGGCGACGTCAGGGACTCCCGCCGGCGTGCGAGGGAACTGTCCCGAGGCCGATGGGTTGTCAAGGCCGTCGGCGCGCTCGCTGCCCGGCCGTCCGCTTGTGCCGGCCGCAGAGCCCACGAGCGCGGCAGCCACGCCGACGGCGACGGCGACACCGATGGAGATCCGTCCTGCGCGCGCTCGCCACCTCCCCGCAGGCACCCTGTTGTCGGCCATCTTTCGCGAACCTAGTCACTCCTGTCGCCACCAGCACAACGAGCGCAGCGCGCCCTGTACCTGCGGAGGCGATCGCGGGAGGATGGCGGGGTGCAACGTCGGGTCGATCGCAAGCTGGCCGGTGTCGTCTGTGCCGCCGTCGTGCTCGGGGGGGCGCTCGCATCATGTGGCTCGAGCGGGCAGTCGGTGCAGACGTCTTCGATCCTCAGCAGCGATGCCGCCTCGCAGAGCGTCCGGCTGCTGCTCGTCAGCAGTTCCACCGGTGCTGACGGCGGCTTCAACTTCGACGGCTACGCCAACGGCGCCATGCGCGTCACCGTCCCCCTCGGCTGGCGCGTCGAGGTGACGTGCAAGAACGCCTCCGCCATCCTGAGCCATTCGTGCGCCATCGTGGACGACGTCCGGCTCAGCGCGTTCGGCGCCCCGCTCGCCTTCCCGGGCGCCGCCACGCCGGATCCACAGGGAGGTGTGAGACCGGGCGTGTCGACGTCGTTCAGCTTCCTGGCAGACAGGGTCGGGACCTACCGCATCGCCTGCCTCGTGTCTGGGCACGAGATAGACGGCATGTGGGATTGGTTCCAGGTAACGCCGGGAGGCTTGCCGCGGCTGAGGACCTGACGTGCGACGGCGGCCAGCGTCCGCTCGGCCCGCTCGGCCAGCGCAGGCGACACGTACCCTGACGGGCGCGGCACAATGTTGGCTTCCTCGGTGGCGTTCGTGCACGACAGCGTCGTGCCGATCGCAAGCCCCTCCGCAACCACTGCCCGTTCGTCCCCGATGGCCAAAGGAGAGATCGTGTCAACAAGCACATGGGGAGCATCCCCTGACTCGCCCGCAGCCATTGTCGGCGGTCGTGTCGTCACGATCGATGCGGGTGTGATCGACGGGGGGACCGTCGTGTTCAACGACGGCGTCATCGCCGCCGTCGGCGGCCGCGAGACCTCGGTTCCCGCCGGTGCCGAGGTCCTCGAGGCTGAGGGCAAGTGGGTGCTGCCCGGCTTCATCGACGCTCACACACATCTCGGAGTACACGAGGAAGGCGACGGGTGGGCGGGCCACGACACGAATGAGCTGACCGACCCAGTGACCGCTCACGTGCGGGCGCTCGACGCCATCAACCCGGCCGACCTGGGGTTTCGCGATGCGATCGAAGGCGGCGTGCTGGCCGTCAACGTCAACCCAGGATCCGGTAACCCGATCGGTGGCCTCACGGTCGCAATGCGATGCTTCGGGCGCGTCGTGGACGAGATGGTGCTGCGCCAGCCGAGCGGCTGCAAGTCCGCCCTGGGCGAGAACCCCAAGCGGGTATACGAGGAGAAGAAACAGACGCCCAGCACCCGCCTTGGAACGGCAGCGATCATCCGGGAAGCCTTCACGAAAGCCCGCGACTACGAGGCGGCGCGGGCCGCCGCCTCCGGAGCGGTCGACTCAAAGACACCCGACGTCGATCTGAAGATGGAATCGCTGACGATGGTGCTCCGCGGGGAGATCCCCTGGCGTCAGCATTGTCACCGGGCTGACGACATCGCTACTGCCATGCGAATCGCCGACGAGTTCGGCTACCAGCTCGTCATCGACCACGGGACTGAGGCACACCTCGTGGCCGATCGGCTGGCTGCACGCCACGTGCCCGTCATCATCGGACCGCTGTTCACATCCCGCTCCAAGGTCGAGTTGCGCAACCGGTCGCTGCGAAACCCGGGCCGGCTGGCGGCCGCCGGCGTGACGATCGCCTTGACGACCGATCACCCGGTCGTACCCATCCACTTCCTCGTTCATGAGGCAACATTGGCGGTCAAGGAAGGCCTCGACCCCGACGTGGCGCTCGAGGCGCTGACGATCAACCCTGCTCGCATCCTCGGTATCGACGACCGGCTCGGCTCGATCGCCATCGGCAAAGCCGCCGACGTGTGCGTCTGGTCCGGTGACCCGCTCGACGTGATGCAACGCGTCGAGCATGCCTTCGTCGCCGGTCGAGAGATCTACCGCTACGACTACCTCGAGTCAGGGGGTGTGTTCGCAGAGCCCGTGTGAGTCGACGCCGGCACCTGGCACCGCAGCGTCGCCAATAAGCAGGGAGATCGGGATCTCTCCGTCGTCTACGAAGACGGCGACGGCTGATCGCCGCCGTCCGCTCGACCGAGGATGGCGTCAGGTGGGGCGCTCACGCCACCTCGCCGGCGGTCAGCCTTCTCGGCGCCTGTCGCGTCGGTGACGGTGGGGGAACCACCGCGGTCGTCCCCGGGCGACTCGCTGGTGGCGCGAAACCCCTTTGTGGCGCGCTCGTGATGGAACCTGGTGGCCGCCACCGGCAGGAGGGTCCCGACCGATTGGACGGCGATCACGGCCGCCGGGCCCGTCTTGACGGCCACCATGGCGGCGCTGGCGGTGCCGGCGGCGAGCTGGCTAGCTGCCCACCACGACGTCGCCAGCACATGTGCCCGGTAGAGCAGACGCTGATGGGCGGGGTTCTCGAGCATCTCTCGCGGAACATGCTCGCGAGCGATCCTGTAGGTGAATGGTGACTTCATGGCCAACGACGCCGAGCTGATCCCTCCGACGGCTCCCAACGACAACGGGAGGTTGTACTGACGTATCGGCGAGGTCGGATGCGTCGTCGAGACCACGCTCATCACCGCGCAATAGACAAGAGTCCCGACGTCGAGGAAGCGGCTGTCGTGCTCGACGGAGCGCACGGTCACGATGGCGACTGACGACGCCAGCCCTACGAGAAAGCCGTACTTCCACGAGCCGAGCAGGTGCGAGAAGGCGATGTACCCTGCCCAGGGCGCAAAGCTGATCGCATAGTCGGCGAGCGTTCCGACGGCTCGGGACTCCGAGCGACCGACACTTTGATGAGCGCTCAACGGACGGCGTTCCTCCCCGACGGCGGATGATAGGCGACTGCCCGGATCCGCCGCAGGGACGCAATGGCACAGGAAGGGACTTTCCCCTATTTCGCAGCAGTGCTTGTGCCGATACTTTCGATAGTGAATTCGGCGCGTAGAGCTCCGTGCTATGCAGCCCAGGAGGACGCGTCTGGCGTCCCGACCTGGCTCGCGCCCACGACGCAGGAATGTGGGCCGCTCGTCAGCTCCGGGAGGGCCCCATGATCGCCGTCAGCGAGGCCGTCAGGGTCTCGGAGGCGCTGCGGGAGAGTGAAGCCCGCCTGCAGGCGCTCCTCTCGTCCCTCGATGATCTCGTATTCGAGCTCGACGAGACCGGTACCTACCTCGGGGTCTGGACGACCGATGACACCCTCCTGGCCGCACCCCGAATGGAGCTGCTCGGTCGAAACGTGCGTGACGCCATCGATGCGGACGTCGCCCTCGACTTGATCCAGGTCATCCGCCGCGTCCTCGACACGGGGTGCCCCGAGCTCTGGGAGTACCGCTTGGAGGTGCCGGCGGGCTACCGATGGTTCCAGGGCCGGGTGGCTGCCATCACGCCTCCGAGGGGGGGCGCCTCGGGGCGGATCTGCCTGCTCGTGCGGGACGTCACGATCCAGAAGATGGCCGAGGAGGAGATATCGAGGAGCCTCTCCCGCGAGCAGCTGCTGAGTCGGTTGTCCGAGGCCTTGCCGGTTGGGCTCTTCCAGATCGACACGGCGGGTCGTGTCATTTTCACCAACGACCTCCTGCACACGATCGTCGGCCATGCTCCGGCGTCCACCATCAAGGCAGAATTGTCGTCGGTCGTGGCGGAGGACCGGTCCGCGGTGGGGGCCGCCCTGGCCGCCGTGCTCGCCGGTCAGCCAGTCGATGACATCGAGGTGCGCTTCCGCCTTTCGGCAAGCGACCCGCTCGTCGGCGACGCCGCCCGCGTGTGCCTGCTCAGTCTGCGCACGCTCACCGACGGCGAGGGCACCGTGACAGGCGCCGTCGGATGCCTCAGCGACATCACTGAACGTGTTCAGCTTCGCACCGAGCTCGAGGTGAGGGCGTCGGTCGACCCGCTCACTTCGTGCATGAACCGGGCGGCGTCGCTTGAGCTGCTCCGGCGGACGATCGCGGCGCCGAGTGCTACCACGGAGGGAAGGGCTCTCATCTTCATTGACCTGGATCGATTCAAGTCAGTGAACGACCGGTATGGTCACGCCGCCGGCGACCGTCTTCTCGTCGACGTGGCCGATCGCCTTCGCGGCGCCGTACGAGGTTGCGATCACGTCGGACGACTGGGGGGCGATGAGTTCCTCGTGATCTGTCCGCGAGTGCACAGCTCCCGCCAGGCGATCGCCATTGCCGAGCGCCTCGCGGCGGCGACGACGGCCGAGGTTGACGTCGGGCCTGCTGTGGTCGCTCTGCGGACGAGCATCGGCGTCGCCTGGACCAACGAAGTCCTCGACGCCGATTCGTTCATCGCCCAGGCCGACAGCGCCATGTACGAATCGAAGCGGACGGGCCGCAAGGGCGTGTCGTTGTTCATCTCTGCCGGCGGTGACGGAGCTCCGGCGCCGGCGCAATAGCCGGAGCCTCGACGCCGCCCTCGGACGCAGGTCCGACTTGCCCGACCCACGAGGCGGCTGACGGCACCCGGCGACGGCGACAACGTCGCCGAGGAACGTTGGCTCAGGTGCTTGTTGCGGCCGCTACCTGGCCGGAGCTCGCCGGCCAGGACCAAGTGGCGTCTCCATAGACGAAGACTCCGCCTTGATCGCTCACGATCAGGTAGCCGCGCCCGTCCGCACTCGGCAGCAAGGCCACGACGCCCGTCGTGAGGGTTCCGCCATAGTTTGTGGCGTCGCCGAAGGCGTGCACAGTGCCGTCGGCGGCCGCCACCCAGTAGCCCTGCCCGTCCGGAGTGGCGGCGATAGCGGCCGCGAGGAATCTCGCTCCATTCGCGAAGCTGGGGGCGTCGCCAAAGGCGCGCACTTCACCGTCCGCCGCCAAGAGCCAGTACCCCCGACCGTCCACACTTCGGGCCATGGCGACGATGTGCTCGCCACGGGCGGACCCGTAGTCGCCGGCGTCGCCGAAATTGAAGACTCGGCCATCGGAGGTCACGAGCCAGTAGCCACCGCCGTCCAGGGTGGCGGCGAAGCTGGTCACTCGCGAGTTGCCGAGAAGTCCCCGAGCCGAGCCGAACCACGATGCCGACCCGAAGTTGGTGACAGCGCCGTTCGCCGTCACCTCCCAGTATCCGTCGTTGCCGGGGGCGGCCGCCATCGCCACCACGGGGGACGCAAGCCCCTTGGCCGCAGGCGAGCCGTAGGAGGAAGACGCATAGGTGCGCACGACCCCGTTTGGCGAAGCGAGCCAGAAGCCCTGGGCGGCTAGGCCCGCACGGTCGCTCGGCAAGGAGAGGCCGCAGCTGGTATCGCCGACGACGTTCCCACCGCCGGAGACGAGGAAGAGGACAGCTCCCGGACCGATGGCGGCACAGTCCTGCTCGGTCCCCGAGGGAAGCTGGTTGCCGGCGATCTCGCTGCGGGAGATGATGGCGATGACGACGCGCCCTACTCCGGTCTGCTCGGCGATACCGGCTCCGGCGGGCGCCAGGTTGCCGGCGATCGTGCTTCGGGCGACCTCCACCGTGCGGGCGACCGCCGCGTGGGCACGACCGACGACGAGGACACCGCCCCCAGCCGCGCCTGCACCTGTAGCAAGGTTGTCGACGATGGCGTCGCCATCGGCGGCCAAGGAGCCCTCGACGAACAGGCCGCCCCCGTAGAGGGCGAGACCGTGCGACAGCGTGCTGCCGGTCACGGTGAGCGAGGCACCGTCGTAGATCGCCCCCCCGCCTCCCAGGGCCCGATTCCTGGAGAGGACCGAGTCGGCGATCATGGCCGTCCCATTGGCGTACACGGCGCCGCCATCGCCGCTGGCGCTGTTACCGGAGAGCCACGAGTGGCCGAGCGTCAGCTCGGCACCGTCGTAGATCGCCCCACCGTCGCCGTTCGCATCGCCGTACGCCGTCACCGGCGGACCCGCCATGGTCTCGTCGTCGCTGAATCGCGTCGAGAGGATCGTCAGCGCCGCCCGATTGAAAAGGGCGCCCCCCATCGACCCGCTTCCCTCCGCCTCGTCGTCCTCGAAGATGCTTTCCTCGACCGTGACCGGTCCGGATGCCACGTACACGGCACCGCCTGCCTCGGTCGCCGAGCCGTCAAACGACGGCAGGAGTCCAACGTGATCGCCTTCGAAGGCATCGGACTCGAGCCACGCGGGACCTCGCACGTCGAGTGCCCCCCCGAGCGACTCCGAGCCCACCGCTATGACGGCGTCGTCGACGAAGCTCGAGTACACGAGGAGGAGGGCAGCGGCACTGTCGGTGATGGCGCCGCCCTCTCCGCCTCGCGCGCCCCCGGAACCGGCTGAATCGTCCACGAACACCGACTTGGCGACGACCGCCTCGCTGTGGGCGAAATCAGCCGCCCCGCCGGAGACTCCGGCGCTGTCGTTCTCGAAGGTGGCCGCCGTCGCCCACACCTGGCCCCTCGCGAACAAGCCTCCGCCTGCCAGTGCGGCGTGGCTGTCGACGATGGCCACTTGCGAGAGCTCGAGCAAGGCGGCGGCGTTGGCCACGAGGATGGCACCCCCGTCGCCCCCCCATGTCCCGGTGGCAGGGGCGGTGCCGCCCGAGACCGTCAGGTGCGAGAGCCGCAGGATGGCTCCTGCAGGCCGGGAGCGGGCGATGGCGTCCCGAACGACGAACACCCGCTCCCGCTGCTGCTGGCTGATGATGACCGAACGAGCGGCCGATGTTCCGACGATCGAGAGCCCAGCCGGGTCGGAGGCGACGAGGGCACCCAGGTCGATCGCGTACGTGCCGGCGGGAAGCCGGATCGTGACAGGGGTCCGGAGCGCGTCCGCCACTTCCATCGCAGCCCTGAGCGAGCAGCGGCCCTCGATGTCGCGGCACAGCCCGCTCTTCGGGCTGACGGCGTTTGAGTCGCTCGTCGTGTCTACGAGCAGGACGCGCCCGGAGGAGAGATGACGCTCCTTGTCGTGCAGGAGCCTTCTCACGACCGGCGGCGGTTGCACGCTGCCGGGGCCTGATGTGGACGGACGGCCGCCGAGCCCCGAGCGCTGCGATCGCCGGTGGCCCGTCCCCAGGCGGTGCGAATGGGTCGGCACGCGGGGGTGGTGCGCGCGGCCCGAACGGAGAGACGAGAGCGAATCCGACACCCTGTGGCTCGCCGGCCTCAGCGTGCTGAGCATCTTGACGCCCAGGCTCGGTGGTGCACCGTTGCGCTGCAAGCTGACGGTCACCCCGTCGTGGCGGTTCCACAACGTCTTCGGGAAGGCGAACTTGCCCTTGCCGGTGGAGGGGAGGATACCGAGCGGCCAGATGCCCGATCTTCCCGGGTCGACGAGCCAGACCTCGAGGTAGTGGCCCCTCGGCGCGGGCGTGAGACCTGCGGTCGCCACCGACACGTCCCCGTCAGCCCGCACCGTGACCGAGCCGCTGGCGTTCGGTGCGGCCGGTAGAGCCACGAGCTCTGCGGTCAAGAGGACCTTCGCCTCGGGAGTAGGCGACTGACGCAGGGAGCCGACGCTGAGGACGGTTGCGAATACGAGGACAACGACCGCCACGGCCACGATGCCCGAGCGGTACATCGCACGACCGATGCGCTCGCCTCGCCGCGGACGCCTCGCCGAAGGGGGCCGTCTTCTGTGCGGACGCACCGTTCGGGCACCGGCGTCCCCCCGGTCAGCGCCGAGCGCGCCCGCAAGGGGAAGGCCGGCGTTCGCAGGCGGGAGTTCGGCCGCTGTCTGACGAAGGCTGGCGCTGCCGCGGACTCCGGCGACGCCACCGTGGTCCTCGTGGTACCCGGCCCACTCGAAGCTCCGAAGGGGGCGGTTGAACGACTGGGGCAGACGCCCGGCTCCGGGGCCGCCCTCCACCCAGGAGGAGGCGTCCCCCATGAGCCCGAGCGGAGGCAGATCCGATGCGACACGCTCGGCGTCGCCGGCGCGGCCTGCGTTGCTGAATTCGGGAGCGAGGAGATCGCTCACCGAGGCCAACAAGGCATGTGCCACCGACGCGTCAACGAGATCCTGACGGCACGCCTCGCAACTTCTCAGGTGGTCGTTCACTACGAGCATCTGGCGGTTGGAGAGATCGCCGCGGAGCAGCTCGTAGAGCTCTTCGCTCACGTGGTCGAGGCTCATGGCCGCTCCTCGAACATCGTGACGGCGAGCCGACGCAGGCCCCGCGCCATGCGCGCCTTGATCGTGCCCATCGGGACGCTCAGGGAATCCGAGATCTCCTGCTGGGTCTTCCCCTCGAAGTAGGCGAGGACGAGGGACTCTCGCTGCTCTTCGGGCAGGTTGTCCAGTGCGCGCTTGACCTGTGCAGCGAGAACGAACTGCTCGACGAAGGCGTCACCGTCCTCGCCGACGAGCCAGTGGAAGGCGTCGATGTTCACGAGCTGCGGTCTGTGGCGCCTGAGCGTGTCGATGGCGCGGCGCCGCGCCAGGGCGAAGACGAACCCTTCGACGCTCTTGGCAGGATCCAGGCGCTCGCGCGAGCGCCACAGCTCGAAGAACACCACCTGAAGGACGTCCTCGGCGTCGCTGCCGACGAATCGCTTCAGATACGACCGGACCAACGATCCGAGCGTCCTGTAGCACTCCTCGAGGGCGGTCTCGTCACCCCTCGCAAGCCGACGGGCCAAGTCGCCCGGCGAGGCGACCGGGCGCGGGCGCACGCCATCGCCCGGCCTGGCAACCGAGGGAGGGTACACACCCGTTCTTCGCATTGCGAGGCTCACGCGGTTGCACCTTTCTTTTTTGCAACCGCTCGGCCGCCGAAAGCGAACTAAGAGGAGCGGCAGCGAACAGCATGCCGGCACCCAGTTGCTCCCAACGCAAAGGAGACCAAGCCCATGAGGTACCTACGCATCGCGCTCGCCGCGCTCTGCGGCGCGACACTCGCTGTTGTGCTCGCGGCGACAACCGCCGGCGCGGCGACCACGACCGGGAAGGTGCGGACCGTGCCCCCCGTGGCCGAGGCATCCATCATCCAGGGCCTGCCCAAGACTGCGGTCGACGTTTACCTAAACGGCACAGAAGTCATCCAGGACTTCCGCTACAAGGGTGTCGTCGGTCCCGTGCCACTGGCGCCCGGCAAGTATCACATCGCCATCCGGTTGCACGGCGCCGCCAAGAGCTCCAAGCCGTTGTTGGAGGGAACGGGTTTCCTGGTCGCAGGAGAGAACATCACAATTGTGACCGACCTGACCTCTACCGGCAACCCGGCGCTGACGAGGTACAGGAACCCGGAGCCTACCCTCGACCCCAATCGGGCTGAGCTGGTCGTGCGCAACGACGCTGACAACGCCGGCTTGGACGTGTATGCGGACGGGCTGCTCATCATGAGCGATCTCATGAACCCGACAGGCGGCAGCATCAGGCTGCCCCAACAGTGGATCACGATGCACATGACGGACTTCGGGACAACGGCGGCCGTCATCGGGCCTTTCGGAGTGCATCTCGTGAACCAGACCGTGACGATCGTGTATGCCGTCGGCAACCCTGCCACGAGCACTCTCGGCTGGGTGGAGCAGAAGTACATCACCACCGGCTGAACAAAGGCGTCGACACGGCGTAGCACGCTCGTCGGCGGGAACCCCATCGAGACGCTCCCCGGCTCTGGTCACCTCTTGGGCCTCAGCTGGGGAGCGTTTCGGTGCGACCCTTGCTCAGCTGTCCCGATCGGGTGGAGACTCAGCGCGTGCGCCGGGCCGGGGGAGTGGCACCTGTTCGCCGCCGTCCCGTGGGCGCTCGGGCGCTCCGAGCCCAAGTGGTGGCCGTGATGCTCGTGGCGTCCGCTTCCGCCCTGCTTGCCGCTTGTACGTCGGCGCCGACGACGCCGCCCGCCGGACGACCGCAAGCGCGAGGGGCGCCGATCTTCATCGGGCACTCCGGCCGCTGGCTCACCAACAGCGACGGCCAGGTGGTCATCGTCCATGGCCTCAACATGGTCTACAAACGACCGCCGTATGAACCAGACGCGGCCGGCTTCGGTTCCGTGGCCGCGAGCGCGCTGGCGATCGACGGCCTCGATGTCGTTCGCCTCGGCGTCATCTATTCGCAGCTCGAGCCCGAGCCCGGCGTCATCTCTCGCTCCTATGTGGACTCGATCGCCCGCACCGTCGGGGAGCTCGCGCGAAGAGGCGTCTATTCGCTGCTCGATTTCCATCAAGACGAGATGAGCACCGCCTTCGGCGGAGAGGGGTTCCCGGCCTGGTCCGTGGACACCCGAGGACTGCCGGTGCGAACCTACGTCTTCCCACTCGGGTACACCGAGAGCGCTGCACTCGATGCCGCCTTTGAGAGTTTCTGGGCCGATCGTCCTGGTCCGGGCGGCGTCGGCCTGCAGCAGCGCTACGCGGCGGCATGGCGGTACGTCGCCCGGCGATTTGCCGACGACGCTTGGGTACTCGGCTATGACCTCTTCAACGAGCCGTGGCTCGCTGCCTCCTCCGAGGATCAGCTGGGTGCCTTCTACTCGCGTGTGATCAGGGCGATCCGGTCGGTCGATCCCCGGCACCTGATCTTCTACGAGCCATCCGTGCTCTTCGACTTCGGTGCGCCCACGCACCTTCCTCGCTTCTCCGACAGCAACCTCGGAATGTCCTTTCATGACTACTGCCTCTCGGACGCTGCCACGCACGCCGTCGCCTGCGAGCGCTCCGAGCGACTGGTGATCGCCAACGCCGTGGCGAGATCCGCTTCCACCGGCGACGCCTTGGTGTTGAGCGAGTTCGGCGCCACCAACGATCTCGTCGATCTCGGGCGGGTGGTCGCCGACGCCGACTCGCGTCTGATCTCGTGGATCGAATGGGCGTACTGCGGCTGCAAGGATCCGACTGGCACGATCCCGCCGTCGATCGAGGGTCTCGTCTCGAACCCGCGACTTCCCGCCGGCGGAGCCAACGTCGATGCGGCAAAGCTGGCCGTGCTGGCGGAACCGTACCCGCGGCTTGTGGCTGGCACGCCGTCGCTCTACTCATTCGACCGGGTCTCGCACACGTTTCGTCTCCGCTACACGACCCGTTCTCCGAGCGGGCGGAGTTTTGCTGCCGGCTCGTGCACCGCCATCGTCATACCCCCGGTTCAGTTTCCCCACGGTTATGCGGTCACCGTGAGCGGGGCCAGGGTGACGTCGGCAAGCGATGCCGGCGTGCTCACGCTGGCGCAGTTGAACGCCACCGAGCAGACGGTGAGCGTCGGGATCCGGCCTGCGCAGGGTGGCTCGACGCGGGAGCCCGAGCTCGCGGCCCTTAACGCCTGCACATAGGGCTCGTGTCGTCCGCCCTCGAGCGCCGCCGGTCCGAGCTAAGGCGCCCCCGAGGCTTGGCCGGTGGAAAATAGGGATTCCTGTCGATGTGTGCGCCCTCCTTAGACGTGCATGGTTGAAAGCGCCAGAGCAGATCCATCGCAGGAGGACCATCATGTTGCTACCGCCCTCGGGACCCTTCGTACAGGCTCAGATCGCCTACCAGCGCGAGCGAGCCATCCCCAGGTTTGCCCAGCCACGACGCCACCACGGCAGTCCGGGGCTCTGGAGGCGCCGCAACTGGAGGCGCCAGCCGGCACCGCCCTCTCACGCCTACGGTCGGTTGGCGATGTCCCATCGTTGAGCCCGCGTCCGCTCACAGCGGCGCAAGAGTGACGTCGCGGTCGCTGTTCGCGATGATGGCGGGCGTGCCCGCCGAGACCGCCTTCGGCCCGCTCGTCGGGCGGAGCGAGGAGATCCGTCGACTGGCCGATCTCATCGGCTTGCAGGGCGAACCCGGCGGTGGGGTGCTTCTCGGTGGCGATGCAGGCGTGGGCAAGAGCCGCCTCATCGCCGAACTGGGCGTCCGCGCCGAGAATGCGGGTTGGCGCGTCCTCGTCGGCCATTGCCTCGATTTCGGTGACAGCGCCCTGCCCTACCTGCCCTTCAGCGAGGCCTTCGGGGCATTGGCAGCGGCGGACGCAGGCATCGCCAACTCACTCGTCGAAGCGAGTCCCGCCATTGCGCGACTGTTGCCCGCTCATCGGCTGCTCGCCGTGCCGGCCGAGACGGGGGAGCCGACCGAACCGGCAGCGCTCTTCGACTCCGTGAGCGCCGCCTTGACCGAACTCGGCCGGAACTCGCCCCTCCTTCTCGTTGTGGAGGACGTCCATTGGGCCGATCGGTCGACCCGAGAGCTCCTCACCTTCCTGTTCACCCGCCAGATCCGTTCGCCGGTGGCGGTCATTGCGTCCTACCGCAGCGACGAGCTGCACCGCAGCCACCCAGTGCGCCCGACGCTCACCGAGTGGGCTCGGCTCACGACCGTCACCCGGCTCGAGCTCGGCCCGCTCGACGACCTCGAGATGCGCACGCTCATCGAGGCGCTTCACCCGGAACCGCTACCTGAGGGTGAGGTGCAGCATCTCGTCGAGCGCGCCGAGGGTAACCCGTTTTTCATCGAGGAGCTGCTGGCTGCCACCGAGTCGGGCGGTGGCCGCCTGCCTGCCAACCTCGCCGACCTCATGCTGGTGCGTCTCGACCATCTCGGTGACGAAACTCGTCTGGCGGTGCGCGCTGTCTCGGTCGTCGGTCGGAGAGCGGCCCACGATCTCCTCTCGCGCGGGAGTGGTCTCGACGAGGCCGTGCTCGATCGGGCGCTGCGTGAGGCCGTCGAGGCCAACATCCTCGTCACCGCCGGCGACGACGGCTATGCCTTCCGCCATGCGTTGCTCGCCGAGGCGGTGTACCAGGACCTGTTGCCCGGCGAGCGTGTCCGGCTGCACGCCGCCTACGCACGGGCCCTCTCGTCCCACGAGGTCGCCGGCACGGCGGCGGAGCTTGCGCGCCATGCTCGGGCTTCCCATGACCTCGTGACGGCGGTTACGGCCAGTATTCAGGCGGGTGACGAAGCCATGGCGGTCGGCGGACCGGACGAGGCTGCCCGCCACTACGAGCTGGCCCTGGAGCTGCTCGCTGACCGAGATGTGGCCGCCGCCGTCGCAGTTGCCGGCGGAGGACTTGATCGGGTTGGCCTGGCGGTGCGAGCGAGCGCGGCCACCGCTGCAGCCGGCCACCTGTTCAGGGCCATCGCCCTCGCTGAGGACCAGCTGGGGGCCTTGCCCGACGATGCCTCGCCGCTGGACCGAGCCCGGCTGCTGAATGCCCTGGTCAGCGTCGCACTCGTCACCGACAGCAAGCTCGATATCCTGGCCCTGACGACCGAAGCCATCCGATTGGTGTCGTCGGAGCCTCCGGGTGCTCTGCACGCCGAGGTCTTTGCTGCCCACGCCCGTGCCAACGCCGACCGCGCGCGGGATGACGAAGCCGTCCGCTGGGCGGGTGAAGCCCTGAACATGGCCGGCAAGCTCGGTTTGCCTGACGTCGCCGCCGACGCCGCCACGACGCTGGCCCGCCTCGACAAACGGGCCGGCGACCCCGACGCGGCCGAGGCTGCCCTCATCCAAGCCGTCGCGCACGCACGGTCGGCCAGCGAGGTGACCGCCGAGTTGCGCGGCCTTCTCAACCTCGGAGGTCTCTACTACGAGCTCGGCCGCTTGCCGGAAGCCCTCAAGGTCTACGGGGAGACATGGCAGCGGGCCAAAGAGGCCGGCCGCCCGTGGGCGCCCTACGGCCTCGACGCCCGCGCCATGACGGCCATCGTCGCTCACGTCACCGGTGACTGGCAGCTTGCTGTCGACACACTCGATGTCAGCGGCGAGTCACCGCCGGGTTTCGCGGAGGCGCTCCTCGGCGCCATCGGGCTCGAGGTGGCGGCGGGACGAGGCGACTCGAGCGCTCTGGACCTCGCGCCGCGCTTGCGTCCCTGGTGGCAGCGCGACGGTCTGATCACGATCATCAGCGGCGCCGGCATCATCGATCTGCTCGGCCAACGAGGTGAGGTCGCCGAGGCGAGGGCGGTCCACGACGAGGTCGTGGTGAGCGCGGCCGAGCTGTGGCGCAACATGGAGTTTCAGGCCCGCATACGTCTCGGCGCCCTGCTGCTCGGCCAGCTTGCCTCGGCGGCCGCCAACGCCGGCCTGGCCGAACGCGCCGAGCTGACCCGTTGGGGTGACGAAGTGGCGGCCGCCGTGCGAAACCGCCCCGTCAGGCGGCCCGGCCGAGGGCGCAGGTCACTCAGCGGTCGCCGCCTCGGCCCGGAGAGCGACGCCTGGCTTGCTCGCGTCACCGCCGAGCACGGGCGGCTGCGCTGGCTGGCCGGCGTCGATCCTCCGCCCGTGGAGGAGCTCCTCCGCAGCTGGCGCGCCGCCGTCATGGGGTTCGAACGGTTTGGGCATGTCTACGAAACCGCCCGCTCGCGAGTGCGTCTGGCGGCCGTGCTGCGGGCGACCGGCAAGGTTGCCGAGGCCGGCGAGCAGATGGCGACCGCTCGAGCCGTCGCCATGAGACTCGGCGCCGAGCCTCTGCTGGCGGAGCTGCGCTCCCTCGGCACGACCGAGAGGGCATCTCCTCGGGCCTCGGTCAGCCGCCCGCACCTGCCTCTGACCCCTCGCGAAGGGGAGGTCTTGGCCCTCGTGGCCGCTGGGCGCAGTAACCGCGAGATCGCCC
>Ga0187879_10000064_pt1 | contig 91652 bp, 71 predicted proteins | sample June2016WEW_19_1_FD_132423 | JGI IMG/M metagenome (GOLD analysis project Ga0187879, IMG submission 132423) | Peatland microbial communities from SPRUCE experiment site at the Marcell Experimental Forest, Minnesota, USA - June2016WEW_19_10 | ecosystem: Environmental > Terrestrial > Soil >... | reverse complement strand
GACGACGTCCAGAACGTCTGGTCGAACGTCGACATCCCCGATGAGATCCTGGAGACAATCGAGATCTGAGCCGAGTCATCCGGCAAACCTCGTCGCCCGCGTAGCATCCGCGTGCCGGGCGGGTGTCGGGGATACGATCGAACGGATGTTTGTTCTCGGCATCGACCCTGGGCTGTCGCGGTGCGGTTACGGCTGCGTCGCCCGCGCCGAGCGAGGCGGCGCCTATCGCACGGTCGCCGCCGGTGTCCTCACGACACCGACCTCAGAGTCCGTGCCGGCGAGGCTGGCGATGCTGCGGGCGGACCTCGAGAGCTTGCTCGACGAGCTCCACCCCGATGTCATGGTGATCGAGCGCATCTTCTTCCGCTCGAACGCCCGTACGGCCATGTCCGTCGGGCAGGCGAGCGGCGTGGCGCTCCTCACCGCTGTCGAGCACGGATGTGGGGTTGCCGAGTACACCGCAGCCGAGGTGAAGCTCGCCGTCACCGGTTATGGCAACGCTCCGAAGGAGCAGGTGCAGGCCATGGTGGTCCGCCTCCTACAGCTGAGCGAGGTACCGCGTCCGGCCGACGTCGCCGACGCCCTCGCTCTCGGCATCTGCCACCTCGGCGCCACCGCCTGGGGGAAGGAGCGGGCCATGATGAAAGGACTGGCAGGATGATCGGCTACTTGCGGGGAACGGTGATCGAACGCCGCCCCGTCGGCGACACCGCAGTCGAGATCGTGCTCGACGTCTGCGGTGTCGGCTACCGCGTGCACGTCTCGCCGAGGCTCGCCGGCTCCTTCGGGGCGATCGGGCTGAAGGGCCCCATGCCCGAGGCGAGCACAGGCCCCCTGGCGGCATTGTCGATCCACACCCACGTCCGCGAGGGCGCCATCACCTTGTACGGCTTCGCCGACGTCGACGAGCGGCGCGCCTTCGAGCTCCTCCTCGGCGCTCACGGCGTCGGACCGTCCCTCGCCCTGGCGATCGTGTCGGTGCACGGGCCGGACCGCCTCGTCGAGATCGTCGCCGGCGACGACATCGACGCTCTCACCCTCGTGCCGGGCGTCGGGCGCAAGACGGCGATGCGGCTGCTCGTCGACCTCAAGTCGCGCTTCGGCGAGCTCGACGGGGCTCTCTCGTCCGCCGTCTCGCTCATCGGAGGAACGCCCTCGGCCTCGAGCGAGGTGGCCGACGCGCTCGGTCAGCTCGGCTACGGCCCGGACGAGATCCGCACTGCCGTGCGCGCCCTGCCGGCGGAGGGGACCGTCGAAGATCTGCTGCGGGCGGCGTTGCGGGAACTGGCACCTCGGCGATGAGCCCTCGCAGAGAGGTCATCCGGGAGTCCCCCTTTGACGAGGACACCCTCGTGAGCTCGCAAAGCGCGTCGGAGCGGCCGCTCGACCCGACCCCAGATGAGCTCGAAGCCCAGTTCGAGGCAGGTCTGCGGCCCCGCCGGTTGGCGGACTTCGTCGGGCAGGCCGACCTGAAGGAGCGGCTCTCGATCGTGCTGGAGGCGGCCCGCAAACGCGAGCAAGCCGTCGATCATCTGCTCTTCGCAGGCCCCCCCGGCCTCGGCAAGACGACACTGGCCGGCATCGTCGCAGCCGAGATGGGTGCGAGCTTCCGCGTGACCTCCGGCCCGGCGCTCGTCCGCACGGGCGACGTGGCCGCCATCCTGACCGACTTGCAACCCGGTGACATCCTCTTCATTGACGAGATTCACCGCCTCGGGCGAGCTGTCGAAGAGGTCCTCTACCCGGCAATGGAGGACTTCCAGCTCGACATCGTGCTCGGCAAAGGCCCAACCGCCCGCTCGCTTCGGCTCGACATCCCCAGGTTCACCCTCGTCGGCGCCACCACTCGCACCGGGCTCGTGACGGGCCCGCTCAGAGACCGCTTCGGTTTCGTCGCCCGACTCGACCACTACCGTCCGGAGGAGCTGGAGGCGATCGTGCGCCGCTCCGCCCGCCTCTTCGCGACGGAGGTGACGACCGAAGGAGCCGCCGAGATCGCCAGTCGATCTCGTGGCACGCCCCGACTCGCCATCCGCCTCCTTCGCCGCGTGCGCGACTTCGTGGAGGTGCGGGGCGAGGGCATCGTCACCTATGAGGCCGCCCGCGAAGGCCTCGAGACCTTCGGCATCGACGAGCTCGGCCTCGACCGCGTCGACCGGATGATCCTGGAATCGCTTTGCAGGTCGGCCGGCCGACCCATCGGTCTCTCTCAGTTGGCCGTGAGCGTCGGCGAGGAGCCCGAGACCGTCGAGGATGCCTACGAACCCTTCCTCCTCAAGGCAGGCCTCGTGCTTCGCACGCCGCGGGGAAGACTGGCGACGCCGGCGGCCTTCCATCACCTCGGTCTCGCTGTCCCGACGCACCTGGAGCTCGATGGCATGGCCGTAACCGACGTTCTCCACGGGCGGGCGACCCGAGGCCGCGGGCGCCATCTCGCTCCGGAGAACCCGAGCCTGTTCGACTCGGTGAGCGAGGACGGCCCCTGCCCCTAAGGAGGGGCCCACAAGGAGTAAGGTGTCGGTTCGATTCGAATCGACCCAGGCTAGGGAGCCGATGTCCTCGCACCTCAATAACGTGGGCCTGGCCGTTCACGGCCTCGCTCTGGCAGCGGCCAAGACGACGAAGTCGAGCTCGTCAGCGACGCTGCTGCTGATCGTCGGCTTCGGTCTGCTCGTGTACCTCTTCGTGTTGCGCCCGCGCAGCCAGCGGATGCGGCGGACGCAGATGCAGAACCAGGGCGCCGACATCGGCGACGAGGTCATGCTCTCGTCCGGCATCATCGGCCGCGTGACCGACATCGAGGGCGACCGGGCGACCATCGAGGTCGCCCCCGAGATCGAGATCGAGGTCGTGCGCAGGGCCATCAGCCAGGTGCTCAACAAAGCCGAGGGCGAGGTCTCGCTCGACGTGTCGCCGGACCCCGGCTACGACGCCGAGCAGCACGAGGACGACGAGGACGAGGAGGACTACGCAGACCACGAGGACGACGACGCCGGCGACGAGGAAGACGAGTCGACGGACACTGCGAGCAGCAAGCCGGGAGAGCCAGGCCCTGGAGCGGGCCTCGATCTCGGCCGGGAAGGGCACAATCGGTCATGAAGCAGCGCTCCTTGGTGGTGAGCGTGCTCCTCACCTTGTTGGTGTGCTTCGGGACCTTCGCAGGCGTTTTGGCTGCCCACTGGAGACCCGTTCTCGGGCTCGACCTGCGGGGTGGCTTGTCGGTGACCTACACACCCAAGCCCCTGCCCGGGCAGAAGGTTACGAACTCGCAGCTGCAGGACGCCGTTCAGGTCATGAGCGACCGCGTGAACGCCCTTGGGGTAAGCCAGCCGAACATCTCGACGCAAGGCTCGAACATCGTCGTCCAGTTGCCGGGCGTGAAGAACGCCCGGCAGATCTTGAGCATCGTCGGGACGACAGCACAGCTCTTCTTTCGCCCGGTTATCGCAGGCGCACCTCCCTACACGGCGCCGGCAAAGACGAAATCCGTCTACAGGGTTCCGCCTTCGCCCGCGAGCGCATACGCCTGGACCGCTCAGTACGACAGCGGTTCGGGATCCAGTCTCTCGTTGGACGTGCCGCCGGCGTACCTCGAGGATCCTGTGTACGCGACATACGTCTCCACGCCGCCGGCAAAAGACGCTCTTTACGAGCATCACAACATCATCCTGAACGAAGACTGCAACGGCGCCACGCGGTGTGTGCTCGGCCCGTCACAGGCCACCGGGACCATCATCAAGAGCGCCTATTCGCAGGACACTTCGGCTGGGTGGGTCGTGGTCTTCAACCTGACCAGCTCCGGCGGCCCCATCTTCAATGACATTGCGAAGAAGTACTACGGGACCCTCGTCGCCAACGACCTGGACGGAGCGATCGTCTCGGCGCCCATCATCGAGGCGACGAGCTTCAATGGCTCGGGGCAGATCAGCGGGAACTTTGATTCATCGAGCGCCGGCAAGCTCGCGCTCGAGCTCAACTACGGTGCTCTGCCTGTCGCCCTCACACCGCTCACCTCCCAAGTCGTCTCCCCGTCGCTGGGAGCTGCGTCGCTGCACGCCGGCCTGCTCGCCGGGCTGCTCGGGCTGCTGCTCGTCATGGGTTACACGATCTTCTACTACCGCGCTCTCGGCGTCGTGGTCGTGCTCGGCCTGCTCTCCACCGCCGGCCTCCTGTACGCCATCATCTCCACCCTCGGCCACAAGGAGGGCCTGACCCTCGACCTGTCGGGCATCACCGGCCTCATCGTGTCGGTCGGCATCACTGTTGACTCCTATGTCGTGTACTTCGAGCGATTAAAGGACGAAATCCGAGCCGGCCGCTCGATCCGATCGTCGGTCGACAAGGGGTTCCGGAGCGCCTACCGCACGATCCTCTCCGCAGACGCCGTGTCGTTCATCGGCGCCGCCGTGCTGTACCTGCTCTCCATCGGAGCCGTGAAGGGCTTCGCCCTCATGCTCGGCATCGCCACGCTGCTCGATGTCGTCACCGCCTACACCTTCACTCGACCCCTCGTGATCCTGCTCGGGCGCAACCGCGTGTTCACAGACGCCCGCGGCCTCGGCGTCGCCCGCGGACTTGCCGTCTCGCCGACGGCCGAGGCCGCATGAGCGCCGGGGCGGCCTCCGTCGGCGCCGGTGCCGGCGCGACGAGCGGCGGCCGCTTCCGTCGCCTCTACTACGGGCAGACGAAGTTCGACTTCGTCCGGCGCCGCCGGATCTGGTTCGCCGTCTCGGGAGTCATCATCCTGGCGGGCGTCATCTCCCTCGCCACCCGAGGTCTCAACTACGACATCGAGTTCGTCGGGGGGACGTCCTGGACGGTGGCCGACACCAACGGTGTCAGTGTCACGGCGGCGCAAGCGGCCGTGAGCGCTGTCGGGCTCAGCCACGCAACGGTCACGACGCTGGGCAGCGGCAGCCACGCCCAACTCGAGGTCGAGGCGAAGGTCTCGAGCAGCGCCGGCGCCGTCAGCACGGCCCTGCAGAACAAGGTCACCGGCGTCCTCGCCCGCTTGACGCACACCTCCGCGGGCGCCGTCTCGGTGGAGGCCGTCGGGCCGACCTGGGGCTCTCAGGTCACCCACAAGGCCGTCGAGGCCCTCATCGTGTTCCTCATCATGATCTCGGCCTACATCTCCATCTTCTTCGAGTGGAAGATGGCGCTGGCTGCCATCGTCGCCGTCGCCCACGACATCCTCGTGACCGTCGGCATCTACTCGCTGACGTTCTTCCTCGTGACGCCGGACACCGTCGTCGCCTTCCTCACGATCCTCGGGTACTCGCTCTACGACACGATCGTCGTATTCGACCGGATACGGGACAATACGAAGGGGTTGGGTGCAACCGGGAAGCTGAGCTTCACCGACGTCGTGAACCTCTCGATGAACCAGACCCTCGCCCGCTCGATCAACACCTCCCTCGTCGCCATCCTCCCGATCCTCGCCGTCCTCATCCTCGGGGCGGACATCCTTGGCGCCACGACGCTGCAGTACTTCGGCCTGGCCCTGCTCATCGGCCTCACGAGTGGGGCCTACTCCTCGATCTTCATCGCCTCCCCGCTCGTGGCCATGCTGAAGGAGCACGAGCCCCGCTACGTGCAGATCCGCCAGCGCTTGGAGGCGCGCAACAGCGCCATCCAGCTCCTCACCCCCGCCTTCGCCGCTGCCGGTTTCCTCGACGAGGGGGAGCGGGGTGCATCCCGACGCCAGAAGAAGGGACGAGCGGCCGCTCCGAGCGGACCGATCCGCCCGCGGGGAGCCACCCGCTCGCCCGTCCCGGAGCCGCTCGAGCAGGACGTCGCCTCCTCCTATGAAGGGCTCGAGGACGTGCAGGAAGTGGCCGCCGGCGCAGGCGCCCTCAGGCCGGCCGCAAGCGGCCGCCCCAGCAGCAACCGCCCGCGCCAGCAGCAGCCCAACCGACCGGCTGGCTCCGGCCAGTCGAACCGGGCATCTGGAGGCGGCCAGCAGAACCGGCCGGCGCCGCGGCCACGCAAGAAGAAGAGGCGCTGAGGCCCGAGCCGCCCACGCCCGCAGATCGTGTCGGCATGCCCCGACACGTAGGCTGACCCGCAATGATCGACATCCGGCTGGCACGCGAGGACCCCGCTGCGCTCCGCCGCGCCCTCGCCCGCAAGGGTGCTGGCGAGCTCTTCGACGAGCTCTTGATCGTGGACTCGGCCTGGAGGTCCCTCACCGCCCGCGTCGACGACCTGAGATCCCGCACGCGCCCGAAGGGTCGTCCCACGCCGGAGGAGCTCACCACGCTCCAGCAGGTGAAAGAAGACCTGCGGGCAGCCGAAGCCGAGCTCGCCGAGCTGGAAGGCCGCCGGGACGAGCTGCTGCGGCGCATCCCGAACCCACCGGCAGATGACGTGCCGGACGGCATCTCCGACGAGGACGCCGTCGAAGTGCGCCGCGTGGGGGAGCCCCCGCTCTTCGGCTTCGAGGTGCGGGACCATGTGGAGCTGGGTGGTTTCGAACTGGACCGGGCAGCGAAGCTGTCGGGCTCGCGCTTCGCCTACCGGCGCGGGGCCACCGCCCTGCTCGAGCTGGCGATGTACCGCTACGCCCTCGATCACCTCGTGGGGATGGGCTTCGAGGTCTTGCTCCCACCCGTGCTCGTGCGCGAGGAGGCGATGTTCGGCACGGGGTTCCTGCCGACGGAGGAGGCGAACCTCTACCGGCTCGAGTCGGACGAGCTCTACCTCACCGGCACCTCGGAAGTGGCGCTGGCCGGTTTCCATCAGGGCGAGATCCTGGATGAGGCGGAGCTGCCGAGCCGTTACACGGCCTACTCGACGTGCTTTCGGCGCGAGGCCGGCGCCGCCGGGCGCGACACGCGGGGAATCTTCCGGGTGCACCAGTTCGACAAAGTCGAGATGTTCGTCTACTCGACGCCGGAGCAGTCGCCATCGGAGCACGAGCGCATCCTCGCCATCGAGGAGGAGCTCGTCTCTGCGCTCGGGCTCGCCTACCGGGTGGTGTGCACGGCCGCCGGAGACCTCGGTCCGTCGGCGGCGAAGAAGTACGACATCGAGGCTTGGATCCCGAGCCAGGGGCGTTACCGAGAGATCACGTCGTGCTCCAACACGACCGACTACCAGGCGCGGCGGCTCAACGTCCGCTACCGGGACGAGGCTCGCCAGCTCCACGTCGTGCACACGCTGAACGGCACGGCCATGACGGCCCGCTGGGTGATCGCCCTCGTGGAGACCTACCAGGACGCCTTCGGCGAGGTGGCCGTGCCGGAGATCCTCTGGGCACACGGGGCGCCACGGCGCCTGCCTGCCGCCGGGTGCTGAAGCGGGCGATCGGCGGCGGCGGCTCGGCGGTCACCCACGGCCGGCTCCGACCTGGTCGATGGGGCCGTGGCCGCCGCCGAGCTGCCAGCCTGCGGCCAGCTCGATGGCGCGGTACACGTACGCCTTGGCCGCAAGCGCAGCTTGCAACGGCTCGCGCCCGAGGGCGAGGTTGGCGGCGATGGCGGCCGCAAAACTGCAGCCGGTGCCGTGGACGTTTCGCGTCTCCACCCAGGGCGCCCGCAGCAACGTGACGACGTGGCCGTCCACGGCCACGTCGACGGCCTCGCCGCCGACGGGCAGGCGGCCGCCCTTCACCACGACAAGGCCAGGCCCGAGCGCCTGCAGCCGCCAGGCGGCCTCCTCCATGTCCTGCAGGCTGCGGAGCGGCCGGCCGACGAGTAGAGCGGCTTCGGGAAGGTTGGGGGTGACGACCGCCGCCCGGGCGAAGAGCTCGAGGTAGGCGTCTCGGACCGCGCGGCCCTCGAAGAGCGGGCTGGCCGAAGAGCTCACGAGGACCGGATCGACCACGAGGGGCGGCAGGGAGCCCTCGGCCGCCTTGACCGTGACGGCCTGCACGATCTCCGCCGTCGCCAGCATGCCGGTCTTGCCCGCCGCCGGGCGGAGATCGGACACGACCGACTCGATCTGGGCGACGACCATGGCGACCGGCAGTGTCTGGATGCCTTGCACGCCCAGGGTGTTCTGCGCCGTCACGGCCGTGACGGCGAACGTCCCCATCACACCGAGGGCGGCGAAAGTGCGCAGGTCAGCGGCGATGCCGGCCCCGCCGCCGGAGTCCGTGGCGGCGATCGTGAGGGCGACCGGGGGCGTGCTGCCCGGAGCGGTGACGAGGTGCCCAGGCGCGGCCATCAATACATCTCAGCGCATTTCGCGGAACCGAGCACCCCCTCGTGGCGGTCGTGACCGGGAGGCGTGTAATCTGAGCGGACCCAGCAGGGCCAAGGACGTCCCGGGTGACAGCCGGCCAGGTCGAGTGACCGGTCGAGGGCCGAGAAGGGACACCGTGGCGCCAGAGCCAGATGCGGCGGGGTTGTACGACCCCGCCAACGAGCACGACGCATGTGGGATCGCCTTTGTCGCCGAGCTGCGGCGCGGGCCGAGCCACGCCGTGGTCGATCTCGCCCTGACGGCGCTCGAGAACCTCGCCCACCGAGGCGCCTTCGGGTCCGATGCCGAGACGGGCGACGGGGCGGGCATCCTCCTGCAGATGCCTGACCGGCTCTTTCGGGCGGCAGCCGGCGAGCTCGGCATCGAGTTGCCGCCACCCGGGCAGTACGGCTCGGGCTTGGCGTTCCTGCCGAGGGACCCGCGCGAGGCGGCCGATGCGAGAGCCGAGGTCTGTCTGCTCGCCGAGGAAGAGGGCCTTGCGGTCCTTGGCTGGCGGGAGGTTCCCGCCCGCCTCGAGGTAGCCGGGGAGGGTGCTCGCCGGGTGGCGCCCTCGTTCACCCAGATCTTCGTGGGGTGGCGACCGGGGGCGACCGCCGGTAAGACATGCACGCCCGCCGCCCTCGAACGGCGCCTCTTCGTGCTCCGCAAGCGGGCTGAGCACGGCAGGGAAGGGCTCTACTTCCCCTCGTTGTCGGCACGCACGTTTGTCTACAAGGGGATGCTGGCGACCGACCAGCTGCGGGGTTTCTTCCCGGATTTGACCGACGACCGGATGGAATCGGCCATCGCCCTCGTGCACTCTCGCTTCTCGACGAACACGTTCCCCGCTTGGCCGCTCGCCCACCCCTACCGTCTCGTCGCCCACAACGGCGAGATCAACACCTTGAACGGAAACCGCAACTGGATGCGGGCGCGCGAGTCCCTCCTCGCCTCCAGCCTCATCGAGGGGGACCTCGAGCGGATCTTCCCCGTCATCACACCGGGCGCCAGCGACTCGGCCTCCTTTGACGAGGTTCTCGAGCTGCTCCACCTCGCAGGACGCTCGCTTCCGCACGCCGTCTTGATGATGATCCCGGAGGCGTGGGAGAACCACCGAGAGCTCGACGAGGCGCGGCGAGCCTTCTACGAGTACCACTCCTGCCTGATGGAGCCATGGGACGGGCCGGCAGCGGTCGCCTTCAGCGACGGCAGCGTCGTAGGGGCCGTCCTCGACCGCAACGGGCTCCGGCCCGCCCGATACTGGGTGACCGACGAGGGCCTCGTCGTGCTCGCCTCCGAAGTCGGCGTGCTCGACATCGACCCCGCCCGCGTCGTCGAGCGGGGCCGGCTCAAGCCGGGGCGGATGTTCCTCGTCGACACGGTGGCGGGACGCATCGTGGACGACAGCGAGGTGAAGGCGTCGCTGGCGGCCGAGCACCCCTATCGGACGTGGCTCGACGACGGCATCGTCAGCATTGACGACCTGCCTCCCCGGCGGATGCTGACGCCGCAGCACGCCTCCGTCGTCCGCCACCAACGACTCTTCGGTGTCACGGCGGAGGATCTGCGCACGATCCTCACCCCCATGGCGGTGAACGGCGCAGAGCCGATCGGCTCGATGGGGACCGACACCCCCATCGCCGTGCTCTCGGAGCGGCCCCGCCTGCTGTACGACTACTTCTCCCAGCTCTTCGCCCAGGTGACGAACCCACCGCTCGACGCCATTCGCGAGGAGCTCGTCACCTCGATCCAGTCCACCGTGGGGCCGGAGGCCAACCTGCTCGAGCCCGGTCCGGCCAACTGCCGCCAGATCGTGCTGCCGCACCCCGTCCTCGACAACGACGAGCTGGCGAAGCTGCTCTACGTCGCCGAGGACGGCGGGGTGGAGGGTTTCTCCGCCTTTGCCGTCGACGGGCTCTGGGCCGTGGCCGACGGCGGCCCCGGCCTGGAGGCGGCCATCGCCAAGGTGTGCTCGCAGGTGTCGGAGGCGATCGCCCTCGGCGTGAACATCGTCGTGCTCTCCGACCGCCACGCCAGTGCCGAGCTGGCGCCCATCCCGTCGCTCCTTCTGACGGCCGCTGTGCACAACCATCTCGTGCGCGAGAAGGAGCGCACCCGCGTCGGTCTCGTCGTCGAGAGCGGGGAGGCGCGCGAGGTCCACCACCTCGCCCTCCTCATTGGCTACGGAGCGGCCGCCGTCAACCCCTACCTCGCCTTCGACTCGATCGCCGAGATGGTCCGCGACGGGGTGATCATCGGGCTCACGGAACGCCAGGCGCTCCACAACTACGTGAAGGCGGCCTCGAAGGGCGTTCTCAAGGTCATGTCGAAGATGGGCATCTCGACGATCGCCTCCTACACGGGGGCGCAGGTCTTCGAGGCCGTCGGCCTCGCCGAGGACTTCGTCGCACGCCATTTCACGGGTACCTCATCCCGGCTCGGGGGCGTCGACGCCGACGAGATCGCCGAGGAGATCGCCCGGCGCCACGAGGCCGCCTTCGACGAGCGCGCCACGGTGCCCGGCAACCTCGAGATCGCCGTCGGGGGGGAGTACCAGTGGCGTAGAGACGGCGAGTACCACCTCTTCAACCCGCGCACCGTCCACAAGCTGCAGCACTCGACCCGCGCCCGCCGCTACGACGTCTTCAAGGAGTACACGAGCCTCGTGGACTCCCAGGCCGAGCAGCTCGCCACCTTGCGCGGGCTGCTCCGGTTCCGCCGGGACGCCCGTCCGCCGGTGCCGATAGAGGAGGTCGAGCCCGTGGTCTCCATCGTGAGGCGTTTCGCCACGGGCGCCATGTCCTACGGCTCCATCTCCGCCGAGGCCCACGAAACCCTCGCCGTCGCCATGAACCGCATCGGTGCCCGCTCCAACACCGGTGAGGGGGGCGAGGATCCCGAGCGCTACGTGCCCGATCCGAACGGAGACTCCCGCCGCTCGGCGGTCAAGCAGGTGGCGTCGGGCCGCTTCGGGGTGACGAGCGAGTACCTCGTGAACGCCGACGACCTCCAGATCAAGATCGCCCAGGGTGCCAAACCGGGCGAAGGCGGGCAGCTGCCCGGCAACAAGGTGTACCCGTGGATCGCCCGCACACGTTACTCGACACCGGGCGTCGGGCTCATCTCGCCGCCGCCCCATCACGACATCTACTCGATCGAGGACATCGCCCAGCTCATCTACGACCTGAAGAACGCCAACCCACAGGCGCGCATCCACGTGAAGCTCGTCTCCGAGGTGGGTGTCGGCACCGTGGCGGCCGGCGTCGCCAAGGCGCACGCCGACGTCGTGCTCATCTCCGGCCATGACGGGGGAACCGGAGCTGCCCCCCTCACCTCGCTCAAGCATGCCGGCGTGCCCTGGGAGCTCGGCCTCGCCGAGACCCAGCAGACCCTCGTGCGCAATGGCCTCCGCGACCGCATCGTCGTGCAGGTGGACGGCCAGATCAAGACGGGGCGGGACGTGGTGGTGGCGGCCCTCCTCGGGGCGGAGGAGTTCGGTTTTGCGACGGCGCCGCTCGTGGTCTCCGGCTGCGTGATGATGCGCGTCTGCCACCTCGACACCTGCCCGGTCGGGATCGCCACCCAGAACCCCGAGCTGCGAAAGCGTTTCAGCGGCCGACCCGAGTTCGTCGAGACGTTCTTCGAGTACATCGCGGCCGAGGTGCGGGAGATCCTGGCCGGCCTCGGGTTTCGCTCCCTCGCCGAGGCCGTCGGGCACGTCGAGGTCCTCGACACGACCGAGGCCGTCGATCACTACTGGAAGGCGCGCCGCCTCGATCTACGACCGATACTGTCACCAGGCTCGCCGGAGGGGGCGGCCGGCTCGCTGCTGTGCACGCGTGCCCAAGACCACGGGCTCGATGGTGCCCTCGACCATGAGCTGATCGCGGCCAGTCGCGCCGGCATCGAGCACGCCGAGCCGGTGCGCTCGTCGTTCGAGGTGCGCAACATCCACCGCAGCGTGGGCACCATGCTCGGTTACGAGGTGACGAAGCGCCACGGTGGCGCCGGCCTCCCGGACGGCACGATCGAGGTCACGCTCACGGGCTCGGCCGGCCAGAGCTTCGGTGCCTTCCTGCCGAGGGGCATCACGCTGCGCCTCGTGGGCGACGCCAACGACTACTTCGGCAAGGGGCTCTCCGGCGGGCACCTCGTGCTCCGCCCCCATGACGCCTCCCCGTCGCCGGCCGAGCGGCAGGTGATCGCCGGCAACGTCGTCCTCTACGGGGCCACGGGCGGGGAGGCCTTCATCTCCGGGCAGGTGGGGGAGCGGTTCTGCGTCCGCAACTCGGGGGCGACGGCCGTCGTCGAGGGTGTCGGCGACCATGCCTGTGAGTACATGACGGGGGGAACAGTGCTCGTGCTCGGCCCCACCGGCCGCAACTTCGCGGCCGGCATGTCGGGCGGCATCGCCTACGTCTACGACCCGGACCGACTGCTCGACCGGCGCTGCAACCCTGACATGGTGTCGCTCGAGGAGCTCGACGCCGAAGATGCTCGCCTCGTGAGCGAGCTGCTCGGTCGCCACCGCAGCCTGACGGGCTCAGCATTGGCCGATCGGCTCCTGGCCGCAGGGCCGGCGGCGCTGGCGGCGACGCGCAAGGTCATGCCGCTCGACTACCGACGTGTCCTCGAGGCAACTCGCCTGGCGATCGAGACCGGCGGCGTCGTCGACGAGGCCATCATGGCGGCCGCACATGGCTGACCCGCGGGGTTTCCTCCGTTTCGAGCGCCAAGGCCCGAGACGCCGTCCCGTCAGTCTGCGCCTGCAGGACTGGCGCGAGGTGTACGAGCCGTTCGAGCCGTTGCTGCTCCGCCAGCAGGCGACGCGCTGCATGGACTGCGGCATCCCCTTCTGCCACGAGGGGTGCCCCCTCGGCAACCTCATCCCGGAGTGGAACGACCTCGTGTCCCGCGACCGGTACGCCGATGCCGCCGCTCGCTTGGAGGCGACGAACAACTTCCCTGAGTTCACCGGCCGCCTCTGTCCGGCGCCCTGCGAAGGCTCCTGCGTGCTCGGCATCAACTCCGAGCCGGTGTCGATCAAGCAAGTCGAGCTCGAGATCGCCGAATGGGCGGCCGTGCGGCTCGAGCCCCGACCCGCTCGCCTCGCCACGGCAAAGCGCGTGGCCGTCGTCGGCTCCGGCCCCGCCGGCCTGGCGGCCGCCCAGCAGCTCACGCGGGCCGGCCACGAGGTCGTCGTCTACGAGCGGGCGGAGCGCATCGGCGGCCTCCTGCGCTACGGCATCCCGGAATTCAAGATGGAGAAGGCGGTTCTCGACCGCCGTCTCACCCAGATGCGGCGGGAGGGGACGGTGTTCCAGACGGGCGTGTCCGTCGGTGTGCCGCCCGTGAGCGGCCTGCGACCGGAGGTGCCCGGAGCTGCCGCCCCCGGGGCCGACGTCGTCTCGGCGGTGGCGCTGCGAGCCGACTTCGATGCACTCGTCCTCGCCGGCGGAGCCACGCGACCGCGCGATCTCGAGGTGCCCGGCCGGCACCTCGGCGGCGTCCACTTCGCCATGGAGTACCTGAAGCCGTCCAACCAGGTCTGCGAGGGAACGCTCGCGGCCACGCCCATCACCGCCGCCGGCAAGCACGTCGTCATTATTGGCGGGGGCGACACCGGGGCCGACTGCCTCGGGACCGTTCACCGGCACGGGGCCGCCTCCGTGCACCAGCTCGAGATCCTCTCGCAGCCGCCGGCCGAGCGGGCGGACGACAACCCGTGGCCGACCTGGCCGCTCATCTTGCGCACGTCGTCGGCCCACGAGGAAGGCGGCGAGCGGATCTTCTCCGTCGCCACCGTCGAGCTCGTCGGCGACGAGCACGTGCGGGCGCTTCGGCTGCAGCAGGTCTCACAGGAGCTCGTCGACGGGCGGGTGCAATTCGTCCCTGTTGCCGGCAGCGACTACGAGCTGCCCGCTGACCTCGTGCTGCTGGCGATGGGTTTCTCGGGCCCGGAGCAAAACGGCGTCGTGGCCGAGCTCGACCTCGCCCTCGACGGGCGGGCGAATGTCGCCGTCGGACGGGAGTTCGCCACGAACCTCGAGGGTGTGTTCGCCTGCGGCGACATGGCGCGGGGCCAGAGCCTCATCGTCTGGGCGATCGCCGAGGGCCGCTCGGCGGCGGCGGCGGCGGACCGCTACCTCATGGGGACGACGGGCCTGCCCGCCTCGATCGTGGCGGGCCAGCTGGCGCTGCGCTGAACCGAGAGGGCTAGGGCGCAGCCGCCGTCAGCCAGGCCAGTGACCCGACGAGATCTTCATCGGGATCGCCCATGTGCCCCAGCTCGCTCACTTGCGCCTCCGCCCCGGGGATCGTGGCGGCGAGCCACGCCCCGTGAGCCGCCGGCACGAGGACGTCCGAGGTTCCGTAAAGCACCCGGGTGGGCACGGTGATGGCGGCCGGGTCGAAGCCCCAGGGAATGGTGAAGGCCAGGTCGTCGTCGACCCAGCCCCAGACGCCGTTGCGGGTCTCCTCGAGGATCGACTCGCGCATCACCTGGGCGAAGTCCTCGCGGGCGAGGACTGCCTTGTCGGCCGCCGCCAGGTCGAAGGTGTCAAGGACGGCCGACGGGTCGACGGAGGCGATCCGACGGATCCTCTCGTCTTCTTGCTTCAGCTCGGCGGCGAGCCGGTCCTCGCCCGCCAGCGCCCAGCCGAACTCCTTCACGTTCTCCGGATCCATGCCGGTGATCCAGTCCTCTCCCATGGCGTCGTAGGGAGCCACCCCGACGTTGCAGATCGCCCGCGTCACCCGCTCGCCGAGGAGTGCAGCAACAGCGAGCGCATGCGGTCCACCGCCTGAACTGCCCATCACAGCGAAACGATCAAGTCCGAGGCTGGCGGCGATGGCGGTGACGTCTCCCGCGCAGTCGGCCACGACGCGCCCGCGATGGCGGTCAGAGCCTCCGTAACCGGCGCGGTCGTACGTGATCAGGTGCGCCCCGGCCGAGCGGACGAGCTCCTCGTTGGGGTGGCGGTTGAGCCGGCAGCCTGGCGTGCCGTGGAGGGCGAACACCGGCGTGCCGTCAAGGTCGCCCCACTCGGCGAACATGATCGTGCGCCCGTCGGCTGCCTGCGTGACCTGCGCTCTTCGGTCCATTCGAGCAAGCTAACGCGACTCGGAGCCCCGAGGGGCGCAGGGGCGCTACTGGTTGCGGCGGGCGACCGGAACGGGCCGTGTTTGCTCAGTCTGGGCACAAGGTTCGACCGTCGAACGGTGCACACGGCGAAGCTTGCGCCCGGCGCGACCGGACGGGCCGTGTTTGCTCAGCGAGCGCGCACAGTTCGACCCCAGCCAGCCCGACCTCGCACGGCCCGACCCCAGCCGGCCGGAGCCCAGCCAGCCGAGGTGGGCAAGCGCCTCAGCTGAGGAAGCGTCCGAGATCCTCGCCGGCGGAGGTGGAGTCCGAGATCGACGGCACCGGCGTGGAGAGGGGATCGTGCTCGGCCATCCACAGTTGCAGATCCTGCGGCGACATAGGCGGCTTGATGAAGAAACCCTGCATGGCATCACACCCAAGCGCCGTGACGGCCGCTTGGGCAGCGAGCGAGTCGACACCCTCGGCGATGACGACGAGGTTGAGGCTGTGACCGAGCTCGACGACGGTGCGCACGATGGCCTTGCTGACCTTGTCGTTGCCTTTGGCAAGGGGGATGACGAACGACTTGTCGACCTTCACGGAGGCGACCGGGAGCCGCTGCAGGTAACCAAGCGAGGAGTAGCCCGTTCCGAAGTCGTCGAGGGCGAAGCGCACGCCCCGATCGACCAGCGCCTCCAGGGAGCGCACCGCCCCAGCCGGATCGCGCATGACGGCACTCTCGGTGATCTCGAGCTCGATAGCCGTGGGCGGCAGCACGACGCTGGCGGCGGCCGACATGACGGCGTCGAGCAGACCCGGGTCGTGAACCGTGCTCGCCGAGAGGTTGACCGCCACGGGGATTTCGTGGCCGGCACGATGCCAGTAGGCGCATTCCTTCAGGGCGTGCTGCAGCACCCAGCTCGTCAGCTCTCGGATGATGCCGGTCTGTTCCGCCAAAGGCACGAAGACGTCGGGCAGCAACAAGCCCCTGCTGGGGTGCTGCCAACGCACGAGGGCCTCCACCCCGCTGACCCTGCCGTCGGCGCAGCCCACCTTCGGCTGATAGTCGAGCAGGAGCTGATCTTGGTCGATCGCCTCGGCCAGCTCGCTCGCGAGAGCGAGCCTGGTGTAGCTCGACCGCTCGAGGTCGTCGCTGTATCGGCGGACCCCTTGGTGCTCGGTCTTTGCCTGGTACATGGCCGCCTCGGCGCGACGGAGGAGGACAGGGACCTCGACGGGCTCGCCGTCCCGATCGACGTCCGCCGAGGCGATGCCGATGCTGCCGCGGAGGCGAAGATTGACGCCCTCGACGTTGAAGGCCTCGCCGAGGACCGAGAGGATGTGGTGGGCGAGCCGGTCCTCTTCGATACGGGCGGCCAGCCGGTCCTCCTCGCGCTGGGCTCCGCGGGCGACGAGGGCGAACTCGTCCCCTCCCAGGCGGGCGACGAGCTCCACGAGATCTCCGAGGCCTCGCAGGCGCCGAGACACCTCGATGAGCACACGGTCGCCCACGGCGTGGCCCAGGGTGTCGTTTATCTCCTTGAACCGATCGATGTCGAGCACGAAGACGGTCCGTTCCGCCCCGCTCATGGCGGGGAGGTTGCCGGTGGTGGCATGGGACACCGTGGCGTGCTCCGCCAACAGGAGCCGGTTCGGCAGCCCGGTGAGGGGGTCCTGCAGAGCCTGCTGGCGGATGGCCATCTCGGCGCGGTGCCGGGCCGTGGCTGCCGCCAGCACGTTGGCGACCGCCTCGACGAAGTTCACGTCCTCCTCGGCGAAGGCGCTGCGAATGACGGAGCCGACCTCGAGCACACCGACGGGCATGTCCGAGCCAGGAATCGGCACGACGACGAGGGAGGCGGCGCTCACACGGGTCCACAGATCCGGCACGTCGAAGCGCGCCTCATGGTTGAGGTCGTCGCAGAGCACGGTCTGCCCGGTGACGAGGGCGTAGCTGGCCGGCGAGGATGTCGGATCCGCCGAGAGCAGTTCGCCTCCGCCAATGTCTTCCCCGTGGCTGGCCGACAGCGTGATGAAGTCCGCATCGGGCAGGGCGTCGAAGACTCGTACGAAGTCGGCCCCCGAGTGCTCGGCCAGCACCTTGACCGCATCGGCGACGAGATCGGCGTGCTCCAGGCCCACGAGCGCCCAGCGTCCGAGGTCTGCCAGCGCTGCTTGGCGCTCAGCGTTGAGCCGGAAGCGCTCCGAGGTGGAGCTCTCCTCGGTGACGTCCCGCAACGTGATCACGAAGCCGGCCACGGCCGGGTCGTCGAGAAGGTTGTTGCCGATCGATTGGATCAAGCGATACGCACCGCTGGCGTGTCGAAGGCGGAAGACGACTGGCTCTTGTGTGCCCGGCCGCTGGATCGCCTCGCTGATCACGACCCGGCAGCGATCGCGGTCCTCCGGATGGATCAGTGAGAGCACGTCGACGACGTCACCGGCATGCCAGACGTACCCGAGCACCCGCTGCACCGCCGGGTTGGCGTAGTGGATCCTCCCGTCGGGGGTCATGACGACGATGACGTCAGAGGCGTGCTCCACAAGGGCGGCCTGGCGGCGAGCGGCCTCGAGCACGGCGGCCTCGGCCGCCACCCGGGCGGATGCATCGACGACAATGCCGGCGAAGCCGGCAAGTGAACCGTCCGGAAGGCGCAACGGCGACGCCCAGGTCTCGAGGTTGAAGGCCCCGAACGCGAACTGGGCGCGCCGGATCTGCTCACCGGCGAGCGCCCGCGTGGCGAGCTCGGTCACGTGCGGGTATTCGCGAAAGACATGGAGGAAGTTCTTGCCGATGAACGAGTCCGCTCGCCGCTGGAACTGGGTGAGCAGCCCACCGTCCATGTGCACGATGTTCGCCTCGGCGTCGCAGGCGAACAGCAGGATCGGGCCCGAACGGGAGACGACCGTGATGGTCGTCTCGCCCGCTTGTTGGGCCTGCTCGGCGCGCCGGCGCTCCTCGATCTCCCGCTCGGCCGACCGCAGCAGGCGGGCGTTGTCGATGGCGAGGGCCACGCGGTCACCGAGCTGGCGCAGGAGGACACGGTCGGAATCGCCGAGATCGCCCTGCCCGGTGCTTGTGATCAGCCCGAGGATGCCCGGCGTCGTCCCCCGGGCTCGCAAGGGGACCGTCAGCAGGACGGCCGGCCCCAGCTCGTTCAGGCTCGCGGGCGCCTCCGCCTCCGACCAGCCCTGCAGCTCGTCCCAGACGACCGGATCGAACGAGCGCAGACCGGGGGACAACAACGTCTCCGAGAAGAGGGGGTCCCGCACGCTGTGGCGGGCGCCCTCGAAGGCACGGGTGATGACCGCAAGCCGATCGGCGCTGGCGTCGTAGGCAGCCGCCAGGGTCAGCTCGCGGCCGGTGTCGTCGACGATCCAGAGTACGCAGGACCCTCCGAGCACCGTGCCGGCCGTGCGAGCGATGAGATCCAGGGTGGCGTCGTAGCTGATGGTCGCTTCGGCGAGAGCGTGCGAGACGCGGTCGAGGACGGCGGCGAGACCGTCCTCCGAGCCGTCGTGCCGGCGCGGCCATTCGTGAGAGGACGCCCGCCTTGCGACATCTCCCACTGCGCCCTCCCCCCTTTACCCGAGGTCACCAGCGCCCGCAGCCTACCGTGGCCAACTTTCCGGATGGAAAGTTGCCGACTACAACACTACGCGTGTTTGACCTGCTACGTATAGTGACGAAGGACCCCGATCGCCCCGGTCGCTTCCTGAGGTGCCGGCGACGGGCGCTCTAGGCTTGCCAAGGGACGCCCAGCACCTTCGAAGGAGGCCGCCATGCAGAGCACGATGCAGGACGCACCACTCCTCGTGAGCGAGATCCTCCGGCATGGCAAGCAGTTGCACGGCCGGAGCGAGGTCGTCACCTTCGAGGGCTCCGGCTTCCGACGGGCCAGCTTCGCTCAGGTGGCCGAGAACGCCGCGCGGCTCGCCTCCGGCCTCGCCTCCCTCGGGATCGGCAACGGCGACCGGGTGGGGACGTTTTGCTACAACCACCAGGAGCACATGGAGGCCTATCTCGCCATCCCGAGCATGGGCGCCGTCCTCCACACCCTCAACGTCCGCCTCTTCCCCGAGCAGCTGAAATACGTCATCGATCATGCCGAGGACAAGGTCATCATCTGCGACGCCGCCCTGGCGGCGGTGCTCGCCCGCGTCGTAGGGGAGTGCCCGAGCGTCGAGCGGATCATCGTCGTGGGCGACGAGGACGCATCCGTGCTGGGCGAGACCATGCCCTATGGAGAGCTCCTCGCCGCCGGCGAGCCGGGCTACGAGTGGCCGGTCTTGGACGAACGCCAAGCGGCCGCCATGTGCTACACGAGCGGTACGACGGGCAACCCGAAAGGGGTCGCCTACAGCCACCGTTCTACCTACCTGCACTCCCTCGGGAGCACCTCGGCGGCCACCCTGGCCATCTCCTCGGCCGACCGGGCGCTCGTCGTCGTACCGCAATTCCACGCCAACGCCTGGGGGATCCCATACGCCTCCTGGCTGGCCGGGGCGGATCTCATCCTGCCGAAGCAGTTTCTCCAGGCCGAGCCGCTCGTTCGCATCATCGAGGCGGAGCGGCCGACGTTTGCCGGCGCTGTTCCCACCATCTGGAACGAGGTCCTGCGCTACGCCGAGGCCCACGGCTCGGACCTGTCGTCGTTCCGCTCCATCGTCTGTGGCGGCTCGGCCGTGCCGGGTTCGCTGATGCGGGCCTTCGAGGAGCGCTACGGCGTGTCGATCATCCAGGCCTGGGGCATGACCGAGACGAGCCCGCTCGGCGCCGTGGCGCACCCGCCTCGGGGCGTCAGCGGAGAGGAGGCCTGGTTCTACCGACAGAAGGCGGGGCGAGTCGCCTTCGGTGTGGAGCTCCGCGTCGTCGACGGTGAGGGCAAGGTGGCACCCCGAGACGGCGAGAGCGTCGGCGAGTTCGAGGTGCGCGGACCGTGGGTGACCGCCTCGTACTACGGCGACGACACCCCGGAGCGCTTCCACGACGGCTGGCTGCGCACGGGTGACGTCGGCACCGTCGACGAGCTGGGGTATCTCACGATCACCGACCGGACGAAGGACGTCATCAAGACCGGCGGCGAGTGGATCTCCTCGGTCGAGCTCGAGAACGCCCTCATGGCCCACCCGGACGTCTTCGAAGCGGCCGTCGTCGCCGTGCCGGACGAACGCTGGGACGAGCGGCCGCTCGCCTGCGTCGTGCTGAACGAGGGTGCGGGCGTGTCGGTGGAGGAGCTGGGAGGCTTTCTGGAGGGACGGGTCGCCCGCTGGTGGGTGCCGGAGCGCTGGTCGTTCATCGGGGAGGTGCCGAAGACGAGCGTCGGGAAGTTCGACAAGAAGGTGCTGCGGGCGCAGTTCGGCAAAGGCGAGCTCGACGTCGTCGTCTCCGAGCGGCGGCCAAGCCGTAACTGAGCGGGCGGCGGCGCGACATGGCGGGGACCGACAGCCTCGACGAGCTAGCGGCTGAGCTCGACCGTATCGCCGAGCGCTTGGCGGACGCCGCGATGGACGTGCTGCGAGCCGGCCTGGGCGACGGCACGGAGGAGGCGGCCGCCCTCGCCACGCAGCGGGAGCGCCTCGTCAACCGGGCGCGATCATCCGTCGAGAAGGCCGTCTCGCTGCTCGCACAGGCGACGGCGGCGAGGGCACCGACAGCAACGAGGACTGCGCGGGGCCTCAACCGGCGGGGTCGAGCCGGCGAGGACGAGGACTGGGACTCTGCCTAGGCGTCTGCCGGCGGCGACGAAGGTCGAGCTGCCGGGCGCCGTCAGGGCTCAGCTCAGTGGCCAGGAGACCTCCATGCGGGCGCCACCGGCTGCAGCGCGGCCGATGCGCCAGCGACCTCCGGTCGAGGCAACGACCGAGTCGGCGATCGCCAGCCCGAGCCCGTGGCCGCCCGGCTCGTCGGTCGCACGGCGGAATCGGTCGAAGAGGCGGTCGCGTTCGCCCGCCGGGATGCCCTGGCCGCTGTCCTCGACCGCCAGCACGGTCCGCGACCCGAGGGTGCCGACGAAGATCAGCACGGAACCGCCTTCGCCCGCGTAGCGACAGGCGTTGTCGACGAGGACGCCGGCGAGGCGGTCGATCCATTCGGGTGGAGCCACCACGGACACGCTGCGGTCGAGGGGGCGCTGCAGAGAGATGGTGACGTGGCGGGAGGCCGCCAAGGCAGCGAACCGGTCGGCGCAGCCCTCGGCGATCGTGCCGAGGTCGATGGGCTCGTTCCCCGGGGGAGCGGGCTCCGAGTCGAAACGGGCCAGCCAGAGCAGATCCTCGACGATCCGTTGCAGGCGATCGCTCTCCCTCCCGATCCGTTGCAGCGTCGTGGCTCCGTCGTGCCCGGCTTCGCCCTCCTCGCCGCCTTGACGGGCGAGCGCCAATTCGGCCTCGATGACGCTGAGCGGCGTGCGGAGCTCGTGAGAGGCGTCGGCCGTGAACTCGAGCTGGCGCCTGCGGGCCTCCTCGACGGGTACGACCGAGCGGATCCCGATGGCGAGCGAGCCGAGGAACACCACGACGATCAAGACCGGCAGGGCGAGCCCTTCGGAGGTCACGAGCACGGAACGGACGTGGGAGAGCTCCGCCAGACTCTCGCCCGTCACGAGCCACCCGCCGGAGGCGGGGACGGAGGCGAGCAGGAAGGGCGTCGTCCCGATGGTGAGGCCACCCTGCGCCGCCCGCCGTCCCCAGAGCCGTGCCGGCAGGCCGGGCGCTCCGGGGGTGGCGCGTACGACCCGACCGTCGGACGACACCTGCCACACGAACACGGGTGCGCCGTAGATACCGAGGCCGTAGCGCCCGCCTTCGTCGCCGCTGGCGAAGACCTGGGCGGCCCGCTTGCCTGCCGGGGCGGCGAAGTCCCGGCGCGCCTGGGCGAGGCGGGTGAGCACCTGTTGGCTCACCTGAGTGGTGAGGCGGTGGGCGACGAGGAGGTCGAGGGCGGCGCCGAGGGCCACCGAAACGACGGCGACGAGTGTGGTGGCGACGGCCGCCACGCGAATGGCGTGCGCCCGGTGGGCAGGGGTGATCCTTCGCCGGCGGCTCATCCCGGGAGGATGCGGTAGCCGACGCCGCGGACGGTCTCGATGTGCGCCCGGCCGCCGGCGAGCTTGGCGCGCAGCCGGGCGAGATGCACGTCGATCGTGTTCGAGCCGAGGGCGTCCGCCTCGGAGCCCCAAGCATGCAGAGCGATGGTGCGGCGCTCCACGACCGCCGGCGCCCGGCGGAGGAGGACTTCGAGGATGGCCAGCTCGGTGGCGGTGAGCGAGGGTGAGCGGGCCCCTACCCGGACCTCTCGAGAGGCCGGCTCGAAGACGATGTCGCCCACGCTCAGGCGGGGCGGCTGCGCCGAGGCCGGGCGTCTCTGCAGGGCGCGGATGCGGGCGAGCAGCTCGCCGAAGTCGAACGGCTTGACGAGGTAGTCGTCGGCACCCTCATCGAGACCCTTGACGCGATCGGCGGCGGCGTCACGCGCCGTCAGCATGAGCACGGGGAGGGCGGAGCCCCGCTGGCGTAGCGAACGCACGACCTCGACCCCACTGCGCCCGGGCAGGTTCCAGTCGAGGATGGCGACCTCGTAGTCATAGGTGCGCAGGTAGTCCCAGGCGCTCGTCCCGTCCCCTACGACGTCGACGACGTAGCCGGCGGCCCGCAACCCGCGGGCGAGGACGGAGGAGAGGGCTCCGTCGTCCTCGGCCACCAAGACCCTCACCGTTGGTGAGCCAGCCGAGGGAAGAACCTGCCACCGATCCGATTGACGATGTCGAGCGCCAGCGCAGGCGAGATCTCGGCGTTGGGATCGGCAGGCGCCCGCGGCACGGTGACCCCGATCTGGTCGGCGTGCAGCCGGAGGCCATGGCAGAGGTGCTTCCCCAACGTGCTGAGGGCCTCGCCAGCCTCTACCCGCTCCAGCTGGAATCTCGGCACCGGCAACGGGGTAGCTTGCGGCCACGTGTCGGGATCACGGGGGACGTCAAGGCTGAGCACATGCTGAAATGTCCGGGCGGCGGCATCGCGACCGGTGAACGGCTCACCGAGATCCCATACCTCACGAAGCGTGGCGATCATCGAGGTGTGTCGGTACTCCTCGTTGATGACGACGCCGTGTTCCACCCAGGGCGAGACGATGACTGCCGGGACGCGGTAGCCGGAGCGGTCGAAGCGAAAGCCGAGCTCACCCTCCGGTCTCGAAGGATCTGGCGGGCAGACCGGTCCGGGCGGCACATGGTCGTAAGTGCCACCAGGCTCGTCCCAGCCGATGAACAACGTCGTGTTGAACACGTTGGCGCCGACCGGTGACCTTGCCGACTTGACGGCTTCGTAGATACGCGTCAGAAAGGCTTCGCCGGCGAGGATCGACGAAGGCGGATCGATCGGAACCTCGATGCCCGGGAGCAACGCCCGCCCGAAGGCTGGGTGGTAGTCGCCGTGGCCTGCCAGCAGGTTCGGCTCGATGAGCGAGAAGTCGGGAAGGGTGCCCGCGGCGGCATCCCGCTCGAAGTCGGAGAAGGGCACGAAGTTCGTGGCGAATCGCTCCTTCAGGCGTGCCATGTGGATCATGCCGGTGAAAGAGACCGGGTCGGGCTCGAGCACATAGACCTTCCACGTCCTGCCGTGCCGCTCGAGCCGCTCGAAGATCGTCTCGGCGTTGTTGTGGTGCATGAAGTTGCTCATGGGCCGGTTGAGCACGTAGCCCGACGCAGTTGCCGCCGTCCAGAACGAGCGGTTCGTCATGGTCTGTGACGGGACCTCGCTGAACCAGTGGTCGAAGACGCCGAACCCTCGAGCGATGTCGCTCAGCACCGGGACCTGAGCGGGCGTGTAACCCGTCATGATCTGTTCGTACTCGACGTAGGTCGGCTGGCGGCCCATCTCGCGGGTGAAGAAACTGATGTAGTCGGTGACGAAGCCGTCCATGGAGGGCGCCTGCCCCTCGGCCGGCGCGTTGAACGGCGCCACCATCTCGGTGGCATCCTTGAACCGGTTGGCGGCATTCAACACGTTGAAGAGCTGTGTGTTCGTGTGCTGGTACTCCTCGCCCGGGTCCGGGTTCGGCGAATCCATCCCGGCGGCGACTCCGTACGTCACCACCTTCCGCTCGGCGCCATGCTCCGCCCACTGCGGGATCGGGTTGCTCAAGTCTTTGTCGATCACGCCCTCGAACGAGGAAATCTCGCCTGGGCTGTAGAGGTGGCCAAGCAAGTTGTCGAAAGAGCGATTCTCGAAGATGACCAGCACCACATGGTCCATCGCATTCGCACGTTCAGGCGGCATGGTATTCCTCGTCGGTGAGGCGGAACGCTCGGAGAAGTCCAACTCGATTCACAACGGCTCCGCAGGAGCGCTCGTGGCGTCTCGTCGGCAATCTAACCCTCATCGAGAACCGTGGGACCCCAACCTCGCCGACGTGCGCCCTGCCCGGGACGAAGCGTTCAGGACGAAGTGCTCAGGGCGACGCCTCGCCCGTGCACGCGTTGAGGGCATCGATCAACTGGCGAAAACGCCCTTGGTGCCTCAGATCGAGCTCGAGGGCGATGCGAGGGAGCTCGAGGTACTCGCGGTCGGAGCGTTCCGGGCCGAGGGGCGCCGTGCGCCAGATCCCTTTCTGCGAGCAGATGTCGCTGAACTCAGTGTTGAGTACCTCCATCTCGGCGTCGCTCGGTGCCGTGCGCAGCCGTATCACCATCGTGGCGCCGACGAAGCGCCGGGAGTGGTAGTTGCGGTAGAACCCGAGGATCTCCTCCACCGCCACCGAGACGTCGTCGGTGATCCGGTAGAAGGCTGCATCGGTCGGGCTGGCGAGTCCTCGCCGGATGACTTCGCCCCCGACAAAGCGATCCCAAGCCTCCCAGTACGGCTCTCCGGGGATGTCCACGAGGACGATGGGGGCCGGCTCGGCCTTGCCCGTCTGCAGCAGCGTCAGCATCTCGAAGCACTCGTCCAGCGTGCCGAAGCCGCCGGGCAGGACGGCGAAGCCAGCCGACTCCTTCATGAGCATGAGCTTTCTCGTGAAGAAGTACTTCATCTCCACGAGGCGTCCCTCGGCAGCGAGCTCCGGGTGGGAAGCCGATTCGAAGGGCAGGCGAATTTCGACGCCGAGTGACATGTCAGGTCCGGCACCCTCGTGCCCGGCGGCCATGATGCCCGGGCCGGCGCCGGTGACGACGAGCCAGCCCTCCGCCGCCACGCGAGCAGCTAGCTCCTTCGCCTGCGCGTAGAGCGGGTCGGACTCGTGCGTGCGGGCAGAGCCGAACATCGTCAGCTTCGGCACGCCGCGAAACGGCGCGAACAGGTGGAACGCTCGCCCCATCTCGGCCAGCGCCGCCGTGGCGATCTTCAGGTCGAGGCGACTCGGAATGCCGTCGGCGAGGTCGAGGGCCGACTCCACCAAGTCTCGCAAGAGGTCCCGGTTGGCTTTTGCCCCGCGTTGGTCGAGCAGCTCGCCGATGAGTCGGGCGGCGTCGCCGCTTGAACGCTCGTCCGGCATCAGACCGCCGCGGAGACGACTCGCCCGTACAGCGTCGTGCGCTGCTCGAGGGGGCGGCCGATCGGCTCGACGATCCGAGAAAACCCCTCCCGGTCCATCATCTGCCCATGAGATGCTCCGGCCGCCCGCGAGATGTTCTCGTCCATGAGGGTGCCCCCGAGATCGTTGCAGCCCGCCTGCAGCAACTGACGGGCCCCGGCCGCCCCCATCTTCACCCAGCTCGCCTGGACATTGTCGATGGCGCCGTGATAGGCGATCCGCCCGACGGCGTGCATGAGCAGCGCCTCCCGGAACGTCGGCCCCCGTCGGGCGCGGTGCTGGAGGTAGAGGGGCGCCGCCATGTGCACGAAGGGGAGGGGCACGAACTCGGTGAAGCCGCCCGTCTCGCGCTGCAGAGCCCGAGAGACCACGATGTGGCGAGCCCAGGACACGGGCGACTCGACGGCTCCGAACATGATCGTCACGTTCGAGCGCAGCCCCACGCCATGGGCTGCGCGATGCACCTGCAGCCAACGGTCCGTGCCGATCTTGTCCGGACAGAGGACGGCGCGGATCTCGTCGTCCAGGATCTCCGCAGCCGTGCCCGGTAGCGTCTTGAGGCCGGCGTCTTTCAGTCGCAGGAGGTACGTCTCGAGGTCCTCACCCAGCCGGCGGGCACCCTCGTGCACCTCGAGGGCGGTGAAGGCATGGATGTGGATGCGCTCGGAGGCCGCCCGCACCGCCCGCAGGACCTCGAGGTAGTAGTCACCGTCGAAACTCGGGTGGATACCGCCTTGCAAGCAGACCTCCGTGGCGCCGAGCGCCTCCGCCTCGGCGACACGCTTCGTGATGTCGCTCAGCTCGAGCAGGTAGGGCGAGCCGCGCAGGTTGAGGGAGAGCGGCCCCTTCGAGAAGGCGCAGAAGCGGCATTTGAACGTGCACACGTTCGTGTAGTTGATGTTGCGGTTGACGACGAAGGTCACCGTGTCTCCGACGCTCTGGCGGCGGAGCTCGTCGGCGACCTCGGCGACGGCGCTCACCTCGGGTCCGCGAGCGGAGAAGAGCGTGACGATCTCGGCTTCGTCGACCTCCTCGCCGCGAAGGACGCCCGCCAGCACCTCCGCCACCGGTCCGCGCCGCGCCGGGACCGCTCGCGTCTGACCGGGCTGGCGGGCGGCGGCGCCCACCAAGAGCGGCGGTGGCTCGTCGGAACCCGAGCACCATGCCGCCTCCCGCCCGAGACCCTCGGCGTCAGAGCGGTCGAGGACCGCAAAGCGCATCGCCTCGTCGAGCCAGCGCGCCGGCTGAGCGGCCCACTCCGGGTGCAGGGCAAGGCGGGGGGCGAGCACGTGCCCTCCCTCCTCGGTCACCGACCGCAGCCGGTCGAGCGCCGGCCAGGCGCGTTCGGGGTTGACGTGGTCGGCCGTCACCGGCGAGACGCCGCCCCAGTCGTCGATGCCGGCTTCGAGGAGGACGCCGAAGTCCTCCGTCAGGTTGGGCGGCGCCTGCAGGTGTATCTCGGGCGGCAGGAGGAGACGGGCGGCCGCCACGGTCCAGAGGTGCTCCTCGGGCGCGCAAGGTGCGCTGGCGTGCATGGATGTTCCCGGCTTGGGAAGGAAGTTCTGCACGATGACTTCGTGCACATGACCGTGGCGCACGTGGGAGGCGGCGATGGCCCGCAGCGCCGTCAGGCGGTCCTGTCGGGTTTCGCCGATGCCGACGAGGATCCCCGTCGTGAAGGGGATCTGCAGCCGGCCGGCGGCCTCGAGGGTAGCGAGACGCCGGGCGGGCGTCTTGTCCGGTGATCCGCGATGGCAGGCGAGCTCGCCGTTGAGCGACTCGAGCATCATCCCCTGACTGGCTGTGACGGGCCGCAGGCTGGCGAGCTCGGGCTCGTGCAGGGCGCCGGCGTTGGCATGCGGGAGGAGTCCCGTCTCGTCACGAACGAGGCGGGTGGCCTCCGCCAGGTACTCGACGGTGGAGGAGAAGCCCCTCTCCCGCAACCAGTCTCCCGCCGCCGGGTAACGCTCCTCCGGCCGCTCGCCGAGGGTGAAGAGCGCCTCGTGGCAACCCGCCCCGGCCGCCCGCCTGGCGAGTTCGAGGACCTCGTCGGGGCTCAGGTAGGCGGCAGCGACCCGCGAGGGCGGTTTGGCGAAGGTGCAGTAGCCGCAGCGGTCCCGGCAGAGCATCGTGAGGGGTATGAACACCTTCGGGGAGAACGTCACCCGGCTGCCGAAGCGGGCGTCACGGATGCGCCGCGCCTCGGCCATGAGCTCATCGAGCGCAGTTTCGAGCAGCTCGGCATCGCTCGGCGAGACGCCGGTGCGCACTTGAAGGGAGACGGTCACCTCGCCACCCTATGGCGCCCCGACCCGGTCGCGCACCACCGCCCGCCGCCGCAGGGAACCGGCAGGGACCCTCGCAGTAAGGTGAACTGATGCAACGACCGCGGGTGGAAATCTCCGCGGGGAGGCCGTACCCCCTCGGTGCCACCTACGACGGCATCGGCACGAACTTCTCCCTCTTCTCGAGCGTGGCTGAGCAGGTGGAGGTGTGCCTCTTCGACGACTGGGGGCGCGAGACGCGCTTCTTGCTGCCGGAGGAGACCGCACACGTCCAACACGGCTACATGGCCGGTGTCGGGCCTGGGCAACGCTACGGCTTTCGCGTGCACGGACCGTGGCGCCCCGGGCAGGGGCTGCGCTGCAACGCCGGCAAGCTGCTGCTCGACCCGTACGGGAAGGCGGTCGAGGGAGAGGTGAAGTGGAACCGCTCCCTCTTCGGCCACCAGCACGCCGACGAGATGCGCATCAGCCGGGCCGACAGCGCCGCCTCCATGCCGAAGAACGTCGTCATCAGCCCGTACTTCGATTGGGGAAACGACCGGCCCCCGCAGACGCCCTGGTACAAGACCGTCGTCTACGAGATGCACGTCAAAGGTTTCACGGCGAAACATCCCGATGTTCCCACCCAGATCCGCGGCACCTACGCCGGGCTCGCCACCGAGCCGGTGGTCGAACACCTCCTCTCCCTCGGGGTGACGGCGGTCGAGCTGCAGCCGGTGCACCAGTTCATCCACGACGCTGCCCTCGTCGAGGCGGGACTGCGGAATTACTGGGGCTACAACTCCATCTGTTACCTCGCCCCCCACAACGAGTACTCGGCCTCGGGCGAGCTCGGCCAGCAGGTGCAGGAGTTCAAGCAGCTCGTCAAGACGATGCACACGGCCGGCATCGAGGTCCTCCTGGACGTCGTCTACAACCACACGGCCGAAGGCAACCACACCGGCCCCATGTTGTCGTACAAGGGGATCGACAACGCCGCCTACTACCGACTCGACCCGAACGACCTCCGCTACTACGTGGACTACACCGGGACGGGCAACACCCTGAACGTCCGTCACCCCCACGTGCTGCAGCTGCTGATGGACAGCCTGCGCTACTGGGTCATCGACATGCATGTCGACGGCTTCCGCTTCGACCTGGCGGCCACCCTCGCCCGCACGCTGCACGAGGTCGACCGCCTCTCCGCCTTCTTCGACATCATCCAGCAGGATCCAGTCATCAGTCAGGTCAAGCTCATCGCCGAGCCGTGGGACGTGGGCGAAGGTGGCTACCAGGTGGGCAACTTCCCGCCCTTGTGGTCGGAGTGGAACGGCAAGTACCGAGACTGCGTCCGCGACTACTGGCGAGGGCGTGAGCAGAAGCTTCCCGAACTGGCCTCCCGCCTGACGGGGAGCTCGGACCTCTACGAGCTCACCGGGCGCAAGCCCTGGGCGAGCATCAACTTCGTCACCTGTCACGACGGCTTCACCTTGCGCGACCTCGTCAGCTACGAGCACAAGCACAACGAAGCCAACCTCGAGGACAACCGCGACGGCACCGACGACAACCGCTCGTGGAACTGCGGCGTCGAGGGCCCGACGGACGACGCCGAGGTCAACCTGCTCCGCCGCCGCCAGGAACGCAATTTTCTCGTGACACTCCTGCTGTCGCAAGGTGTCCCCATGCTGCTGGCGGGCGACGAGATCGGCCACACGCAGTGGGGCAACAACAACGCCTACTGCCAGGACAACGAGACCACGTGGCTCGATTGGGAACATGCCGATCGTGACCTGCTGGGGTTCGTGCGACGCGTGGCCGCCCTCCGCAAACGCCACCCGGTGTTCCGCCGGCGGCGCTGGTTCCAGGGCAAGGCGCTGCACGGGGCAGGTGCCAGCGACATCGCCTGGTTCGCCCCGACGGGAGAGGAGATGTCGGAAGCCGACTGGAGCGTGAGCTTCGCCCGCTGTGTCGGTGTGTTCCTGAACAGCGACGACGGCGACGCCGAGCATCGCGGCGAGCAGGCGCTCGACGGCAACTTCTTCCTGATCTTGAACGCCTTCTGGGAGCAGCTCGAGTTCGTCGTGCCCGACGGACGGTTCGCCGAGTCATGGTCCCCTGTGATCGACACCGCACGCGAGACCGACCCCTTCTTCGACGAGCCGGGCGCCGGTTTCTCGCTCAAGGCGGGGGACCGTTTGGCGGTGGAGGGTCGTGCCGTCGTGCTCCTCGGTCACCGCCGGCTCCTCGAGGACGACCGCTAAGGGGTCGCCGTCACCGCCGGGGCGCTCTTCGCTCCATCGGCCGCCCCACCCGCAGCGGTCTGCCCGAGGACGACGGCGCCGAGCGGCGGCAGCACGAGCTCGAGGCTCGCGGCATACCCGTGGGCAGGGATGGGCGCAGCCTGCACCTTCCCGAGGTTGCCGCTCCCGCTGCCCCCGTAGCTGGTGGCGTCGGTGTTGCACAGCTCGAGCCACTCGCCAGCGGCGGGGACCCCGAGGCGATAGCCCTCCCGGATGACGGGCGTGAGGTTGAAGACCGCCAGCACGTCGTGGCCCTCCTCGGCGGCCCTGCCGGGCACGGAGCGGCACCACGCCAGGACGTCGTTGGAGACGTCGTCGGCGATGATCCAGCGGAAGCCGGCAGGCTCGAAGTCCGCCTGCAACGCCTCCTGCTCCCGGTAGAGGCGGTTGAGATCGCCGAGGAGGTGGGCGATGCCCGCATGGTCGAGATGGCCCAGCAGGCCCCAGTCGAGCTCGTCCTCGTGGCTCCACTCCCGCCAGGTGGCGAACTCGCAGCCCATGAACAACAGCTTCTTGCCGGGCTGGAGCCACTGGAGGGCGAACAACAGCCGGAGGTTCGCCAGTTTGCGCCAGTCGTCGCCGGGCATCTTCATGGCCAGCGAGCCCTTCCCGTGCACGACCTCGTCGTGCGACAGGGGCAGGACAAAGCGCTCGGTGAAGGCGTACAGGGCGCGAAAGGTCAGCTCGTGGTAGTGGTAGTGGCGATGCACAGGGTCACGTTCGAGGTGCTGCAGGGTGTCGTGCATCCAGCCCATGTCCCACTTCATGGAGAAACCCAAGCCTCCGTCGCTCACTGGCCGCGACACCCCGGGCCAGGCCGTCGATTCCTCGGCGATCGTCACGACACCGGGGAAGTGCTCGTGGGCGGATTCGTTGCACTGGCGTAGGAACGAGACGGCATCGAGGTTCTCCCGCCCGCCGTAACGGTTCGGGACCCATTGGCCCTTGGCGCGCGAGTAGTCGAGGTAGAGCATGGAGGCGACGGCGTCGACCCGGAGCCCGTCGGCGTGGTAGCGATCCAACCAGAACCAGGCGCTCGAGATGAGGAACGAGCGCACTTCGTGGCGGGAGTAATTGAACTCGTAGCTGCCCCAGTCGGGGTGGATGCGGTGGCGTGCGTCCTCGTGCTCGTAGAGACGGGTGCCGTCGAATTCACCGAGGGCGAAGGCGTCCGTGGCGAAATGCGAAGGGACCCAGTCCAAGATGACGCCGATGCCACGTTGATGGAGATGGTCGACGAAGGCCATGAACTCGGTCGGGTGGCCGAAGCGCGCCGTTGGGGCGAAATACCCGGTCGTCTGGTAACCCCAGGAGCCGTAGTAGGGATGCTCCATCACCGGCAGCAGCTCCACGTGGCTGAACCCGTGCTGCAGGACATGGTCCGCCAGCGGTTCGGCCAGCTCCGCGTAGCTCATGAACCGCCCGTCGGGATGGCGGCGCCACGAGCCGAGGTGGACCTCGTAGAACGAGACGGGCTCGCCGGCGAGCTGGCGTGCAGGTCGCTGGCGCATCCATGACCCGTCGCCCCAGGCATAGCTCAGATCCGTCAGCACGGACGCGCTGAGCGGGGGTTGCTCGGTCCCGAAGGCGAGCGGATCCGCCTTGTCGCCCACCGCGCCCGACCGCGAGACGATGTGGTACTTGTAGCGGGTCCCGACGGGCACGCCGTCCACCTGGCCGCTCCAGACACCCGAATCGCCCTGCGGCTGCAAGACGTCGGCGCCCGCGGTCCAACCGTTGCCGTCGTGTCGGACGGACACCGCCTCGGCATTCGGTGCCCAGACGGCAAAACGTCCCCCGGCGCCGCCGGCAAGCAGGTGAGCGCCCAAATGGTCGTAGAGCTGGAATTGCCGCCCCTCGTTGAACAGGTAGAGGGCATCGGGGTCGACCCCTCCGGCAGCGGAGGGCCGAGGCGCAGCCGGATCCGTCGGTGTGCTCACGAACCCACCATGCCCTCTGGGGTGGCGGCGCATGCTCCATCGGCCTGATCAAGGGGTGGGCCTTCGCGAAGGTGGGGCGCGGGAACACCCGCTGCCGCGGCGCCTCCCCGAGCCTTCTCGAGGCGGCGCAGGGGGACGATCACGTCCGCGTCCGACTCGATCACCTGCAGCGGCTGGCTCATCCTGCGAGCGAAGTTCACGTGTGCGTGCCCGCTTCCCGGCATGTTCTGCGGATCGTGCTCCGCCCAGAGATCCTCGAGGGTGGCGATCACCACGCCGGCGTCGGAGCGCCCGAGCTCCTCCAGGACGGCGGTGTGCAGCGGCCGCGGATCGTCGCCGACCTCGCCGAGACGCTCGCGCAGCGCCCGCCGCGTGCGCAGTCGCCTCCTTCGCTCCGTGCGGGCGGCCGCCGGCTCGAGGAGCCCTTCGCGGAGGCGTTGCTCGATATCGGTGCCGTCGATGAAGCCGGCGAAGGTCGCCGTGTCGTGCGTGTCGACGAGGGCGCACGAACCCTGGCTCGGCTGAAGCGGGGCGCCGGGGTTGACCTCGAGCTCGAAGACGGCCACCCGCGTGCCGGCGATGCCGTGCTCGCCCATGAGCTGGCGCACGGCCGGGTCCACGGTGCCGAGATCCTCGCCGATGAGGGTGGCACCGCCCTGCCAGGCCTCCAGGCATGCGAGGGCCACGAGTTCCTCGGCCGGGTAGCTCACATAAGTTCCCTCGGTCGCTTCGGCCCCTGGCGGGATCCACCACAGTCGCTGGAAACCGAGGATGTGGTCGATACGGAGCGCGCCCGCATGTCGCAACAGGTGCTGGAGGGCGCCACGGACGACGGGATAGCCCGCCAGGCGCTCGCCTTGCGGGTGCAGGGGCCGGAACCCCCAGTCCTGCCCGCCGTGGAAGAAGCGGTCCGGTGGCGCCCCGACACTGACGCCAGCCGCCCGGGCGGAGCCGCCCGAGAAAGAGGACGGGAACGCCCAGGTGTCGTACCCGTCCGGTCGGCAACCGATGGGGAGATCGAGCAGCAGTCGGCAGCCGGCCGCCGCCGTGGAGGTGGCCACGCCGGCGAGCTGCTCATCCGTCAGCCACTGGGCACACACGTGCAGCTCCACGTCAGCCGACGAGACATCCTCGCCCGGACGGATTTGCCCGGCGAGCCAGTGATCGGGCCAGGTGCTCCGGTCGATACCCCGCTCCCGGGCGGCCGCTCGGAAGGCGGCATAGCGGGCGACGTCCGGACGTTGCCGTCGGAAGCGCTCGTAGGCGGGCCTCCGGCGGCCCTCGCCTGGATGGGCCCGGGCAAGCATGCGAGCGAGGCAGTCGTCGACGACGGCGGCGGCCCCGGCGATGTCGGCATACTCGCCCCTCGGAGCTGGAGCGGCCGTGGCGGGGAGGTGATCGGCCCGGTCATACCCCTCCAGGCGGGAGAGGTCGAGATAGGCCTCGTTCCACCACATCCGTGAGAGCGGCGAGTACGGGCTGGCAACGGCCCCAGGCGCATCCGCCGTGGAATAGTCAGCCAGCAGCGGCAGCGTCGCCAGGTAGGAGGCGCCGAGCGAGCCGGCGAACGAGCCGAGGCGAGCCAGGCAGCTGAGGTCGCCGCTCTGGTGCTGCCGCTCGTCCCAGAGGGCATAGGTCGGCGCGAACACGCCCCACGAACGCGGCGCCAGGGCGTGAGGGCGCCGTGGCGCCGAGATGACGAGGGTCACGGCCTCTCCGGCGCGCAGCCGGTGGGCGCCGAACGGAAGTGACCGCCGCAGGTGGCTGGTGGATCCAGCGGGCAAGATGTCCGTGGCTTCGGAGCCGTCCTCGAGCTCGAGTGCGAGCATGTGTGACTGCTGCCTGGCGACCTCCGAGAGGTGGTCGAGAAGGCCGGCCGGCAGCTGACCGTCCCAGGCGACGGCCACCGGTGCCACCGTTTCGTCCGCCGCCGCCCGGCGCGCCAGGCACTCGCCGGCGTCAGAAGGGCGGCCGATGGGCTCGCCGAGGGCCGCGAGAACGGCGACGAGGGTGTCGGGCGAAACGGTCCGGATCCGGTGGGAGGCATCCTCGTAGGAGACGGCCACGCCACGAGCCGCTGCCAAGGCCGCGAGCGGCTCGTGCGTGGCAGCCGGCCTCACGGAGTGCGCGCCTCCCGGTCGAGCGCCAGCAGCCAGCGCAGGCCGAGCATCGGGACGTGGGCCCAATCCGGTCGGTTGCCGAGCTCGTATCGAAGCTCGTAGAGGGCCTTCTCGAGCAGGTGAGAGCGCAGGTCGATGGCGAGCTCGGGATCACTCGGAAGCAGGTCAGCCTCCCGCGCCGCCGGCAGGTAGCCGCCGACGTAAGCGATCGACGTCCAGTAGGCCCAGCGGGTGGCGGCGCGTTGGTAGTGCTCGAGCTCGGTGCTCGACTCGGGCTCGAGCACGCCGCGGGAGATGAGATCGTCGACGGCGCTGTAGGCGGCGTACTGGTAGGACCGCAACATGCCGGCAACGTCGCGCATCGGCGAACGCTTCAGCCGCCGCTCACCGAGGCTTCGCTCCGGCTCACCTTCGAAATCGACGAAGACGTAGTCGCGGCCGGTGAAGAGCACCTGGCCGAGGTGGAGATCACCGTGGACACGGATGCGCTTGGCCTTGCGCACCTCGAGGACGGCGAGGAAGGCCTCCAACATCTCGTCCTCGGCATCGAGGATCTCCTTGGCGAGCGCCTGGTCGCGGGCCGACATCGTCCTCGAACGCTGCCGGACGAGAACGAGCGTGCGGCGCGCCGCCGTGCGCATGGACTGGTACAGGGAGCGCTGCGACATGGGAGTCACGAGCTCAGGGGCGAAGTCCCCGGAGACGGCGACGCCGACACCGCGCCCGGTGAGCGCCACGTGCAGCTCGGCCGTGCGACGGCCGAGGAGGTCGGCCGCCGCCAGCTGATCCGACATGAGGGCTTCCACGCTCTCGGGAATCCGGCCGGCGGCGACCCCCTCGAGAAACCCCCCGTGTCGCGGCGGTGGCACCGGCTGCTCCGAGACTCCGGTGAAGGCCGGCACGCAGGTCTCGAGGAATGAGCCGGCGCTTCGCAGCGTGCTCGCCCAGGCGTCGGACTCGTGGGGCACGTACTCGTGGACGGCGGCGACGAGGGAGGCACGGCCGTCTGAACCGACGAGGTCGAGGGCGCCGAGAAGGCGGGCAGCGCCCGCGCTCGGGCCGGCGGCCGCCAGCAGCCGTCCCAACTCGATCTCCGGGTGGGTTCCCGCCTCGAGGCGTCGCAGCGACTTCACGATGCAGCGATGGTCCTCGGCGTCGCCGATGATGATGGAGGAGTTCGACTGCTCCTGGCTGACGACTCGGGCGGAGGATCGGACACCGGTCGGCACCCGTGCCAACAGGGCGGCCGTCTCCGGCACGGTCGAAGGGACGAGGTGGGCGCCGCTCTCCTCCCGCCGCCGGCGGTTGCGCAACAGCCCGATCAAGGCCTTGCCGAAGGCGGGCTCGTAGTGAGCGTCGATGAGCAGCCCGGGTGGGCCGCCGGTGGTGCCGATGATGGTGAAGATGCCTTCGGGGTGGTCGCGCACGAGGGCGTCGGCTGCCTCGCCGTGCACGTAGGTCATGGGCAGCAGGTACCGCTCCGGCTCTGCCTCGAGGTAGTCGACGTTGACAACGAGCAGCTGGGCACGGTCGGCCGAGGCCGATTGCAAAGGTAGGGAGACGTAGTCGACGATCGTCGTCTGGGCGATCCTTCGGGCCTTGCCGCCGAACCATCGGCGCGAGCGCAACACGGCCGGCAACATCGCCTCGAGCTTGCGCCGCTCCTGCGTCTCTGCGAGTCGCCACCACGGCCCGTCCGTCTGCAAGGCCGGCAGGGAGACCGTGCCCGTGTGGGCGTCCGCCGTGGGATCGCCCAGCGACAGCCAGTAGAAGGAGTGCGGGCCGAGCGTCACGAGGTAGGGGAGCTCGCCGATCATCGGGAACGTCGTCTGGCCGAAGACCTCACGCGGCGTGACGCCCCGATGGGCGCCGAGGTCGAGTTCGACGTACTGGGCAAAGCGCGAGAGGTTGGCCACGACGAGGACCTCCTCGTGGCCGTCGCCGCGGATGAACGAGAGCACTCGCGGGTTGTCGGACTGTACGAACTCCATGCGGCCGCGACCGAAGACCGGGTGGCGCTTGCGGAGGGCGATGAGGCGGCGGAGCCAGCGCAGGAGCGAGTCCGGGTTGTCCGACTGTGCTTCGACGTTGACCGACTCATAGTGGCACTGGGGGTCGGTGTTGACGGGGAGGAAGAGCCGTTGCGGGTTGGCCGTCGAGAAGCCGGCGTTGCGATCGGCGTTCCACTGCATTGGCGTGCGCACGCTGTTGCGGTCCCCGAGGTAGACGTTGTCGCCCATGCCGATCTCATCGCCGTAGTAGAGAACCGGGGTGCCCGGGAGCGACATCAACAAACCGTGCATGAGCTCGATCTTCTGGCGATGGAACTGCAGCAACGGTGCGAGCCGGCGGCGGATGCCGAGATTGACGCGCATGACCGGATCGCTCGCGTAGGACCGGTACATGTAGTCGCGCTCCTCGTCGGTGACCATCTCGAGGGTCAGCTCGTCGTGGTTGCGAAGGAACACCGCCCATTGGCAGTTGGCTGGGATGTCCGGCGTCTGCAGCATGATGTCGATGATCGGGAAGCGGTCCTCCATTCGCAGGCCCATGAACAGTCGCGGCATGACGGGAAAGTGAAAGGCCATGTGGCACTCGTCGCCCTTGCCGAAATAGGCGGAGGCGTCGTCGGGCCACTGGTTGGCTTCGGCGAGCAGCATCCGTCCCGGGTAGTGCTCGTCCATGTGGCGGCGGAGCATCTTCAAGAAGGCATGGGTCTCGGGCAGGTTCTCGCAGTCGGTGCCGTCCCGCTCGTAGAGGTAGGGGACGGCGTCGAGGCGGAGGCCGTCCACTCCGAGACGTAGCCAGAAGTCGAGCGCCTTCAAGACGGCTTTGTGGACGGCTGGGTTGTTGAAGTTGAGATCCGGCTGGTGGGAGTAGAAGCGGTGCCAGTAGTAGGCGCCCGCCTCCGCGTCCCAGGCCCAGTTGGAGGTCTCGAAGTCCCGGAAGATGACGCGGGCGTCCTTGTAGAGATCCGTCGTGTCGCTCCAGACGTAGTAGTCGCGGAAGCTGCTGGCCGCTGGCGCCCGCCGCGCCCGCTGGAACCACGGGTGCTGGTCGGAGGTGTGGTTGATCACGAGCTCCGTGATGACCTTGAGGTCGCGGCGGTGGGCTTCCTCGACGAAACGGCGGAAGTCGGCGAGCGTGCCGTAATCCGGGTGGATGCTCGTGTAGTCGGCGATGTCATAGCCGTCGTCCCGCAGGGGCGAGGGGTAGAACGGCAGCAGCCAAATGGCCGTGACGCCCAGCTGCTGGAGGTAGTCGAGGCGCTGCGCGAGCCCACGGAAGTCGCCTCGGCCGTCCCCGTCGGAATCGGCGAACGCCCGCACGTGCAGCTCGTAGATGACGGCGTCCTTGTACCAGTCGGCCGCCTCGGAGAGCCCGAGCGGCTGACTGCTCTGAGAGGGGCTCACCGTGGCTCCAGCGCGAGGAGGTGGGCAGGGATCCCGGCCGGGTCGAGCCGGACGAAGTTGCGGCCGGACTGCCAGAGGTAGCTCTCACCGGTGAGGACGTCGCGCACGGGGAACGTCGCGCCCAGCTCGACACCGAGCTCGCCGGCGCCGAGCTGCAGGTAGCCCGACTGCACCCAGTCCGGATCGAGGTTGACGACCCCGATGACGAGATCGGTGCCCTCTTCGGCCAACTTGGCCCAAGCGATGATCTGATCGTTGTCCACCGGGAGAAAGCGGAGACCGGAGTCGCGCTGCAAGGCGCGGTGGGTTTGCCGAGCGGCATTCACCCGGGCGACGAGGCCGCGCAGGCTACGGGGGTCACCGAGGTCGTGATGGTGGACCTCATATTTCTCGGAATGGAGGTACTCCTCAGAATCGGGGCCGGCCGGCTGGTCCCACATGAGCTCGAAAACGGGGCCGTAGACGCCGTAGTTGGCCGACAGACCCGCGGCGAGGACGAGCCGGGCGATGAACGAGGCGCGGCCACCGCGCTGCAGGCTGCGGGCGAGGATGTCGGGCGTGTTCGGCCAGACGTTCGGGCGGAAGTAGGCGCGAGCGGGCGCAGCCGTCAGCTCCTCGAAGTACTGCGTCAGGTCCCACTTCTCATAGCGCCAGGTGAAGTACGTGTACGACTGGTCGAAGCCGGCCTTCGCCAGTCGGTGCATGACCTTCGGGCGGGTGAAGGCCTCGGAGAGAAAGATCGTCCGCGGGTGGTCCTTCTTGATCTCGGCGATGAGCCACTCCCAGAAGGCGAACGGTTTCGTGTGCGGGTTGTCCACCCGGAAGGCCCGCACGCCGCGTTCGGCCCAGAGCTTTGTGACGTCATAGAGCGCTCGCCAGAGCCCTTCGCGATCGCTCGTGTGGAAGTCGAGCGGGTAGATGTCCTCGTAGCGCTTGGGGGGGTTCTCCGCACAGGCGATCGTGCCGTCGGGGCGGTGGCGGAACCATTCCGGATGCTCGCTGACCCAAGGGTGGTCGGGCGAGCACTGGAACGCCAGATCCATGGCGAGATCGATGCCGCGCCGCTCCGCCTCGTCGACGAGCTGTTCGAAGTCGGCCAGCGTGCCCAGCTCCGGGGCGATGGCCTCGTGGCCACCGCAGGTCGCTCCGATCGCCCAGGGGCTCCCGACGTCACCCGGACCCGCAGGAGTGGTGTTCCCCTTGCCCTTGCGCCCGGTCGTGCCGATCGGGTGGATGGGGGGCAGATAGAGGACGTCGAAGCCGAGCTCGGCCACGTAGTCGAGCCGGTCGATGACGTCCGAGAGGCGTCCGGGCCGGCGAGGATCCGGACTCGCCGAACGAGGGAAGAGCTCGTACCAGCTCGAGAAGGCGGCCCTCTCCGGACTGACCGCCAGGCGGAATCGGAACGTCGCCGCGGTCGACTCGTCGTGCAAGGGGCGGGCAGCGAGGGCGTCGCTCCAACCCTCGAGGTGCGACAAGGCTCGCATGTCGAGCCCAGAGGCGACCCGCTCTGCGAGCGCCAGCAAGGCGGCACTCGCCTCGGCAGCCTCCGGGCCTGCCATACGGGCGAGGTCGTCGGCCGCCTCTCCCAGCAGCTGCTGGCCGAGGGCGGAGTCCGAGCGGTCCGGCCTGCCCGCCTGCAAGCGCCGGAGGGCATCGCGAGCCCACACCGCTAACGCGTCTGGCTCTGCCGCCACCTCGACCTCGAGCGACCCTTCGGCGCCCGGAACCAGCGCGCCCACGAAGGCGTCGTTGCCGAGATGACGCATGGGCGTCTCCTCCCAACGCCGCGAGCCGAGTCGCCGGTGGCGCAGGACGGCGCGCACTAGCCCATGCCCGTGACTGAAGACGTCGGCTGTGACGACGAGGCGATCCCCGACGACGGCCTTGGCGGGAAACCGCCCGCAGTCGACGACAGGCTCAACCGCTTCGATGACGACATCGGACACGGGCTGTCGCCGGCGACGCTCGACGGGCGTTGTCTCGGTCACCGAGCCGAATGCTATTGGCGCAGTCGGCCCCCCGTGGCGATCCCCGCCGCGGCGACAAGCTCTTAGACTCCTGCGGTGCCTGTGGTCGATGCTCACGATCCGGCCGGCTGACCTGCTTGCGCCCCCGGCGGCCCCACCTCGACGCTCTCGATCGCCGCATCGTCACGCTGGCGCTGCCCGCCCTCGGCGCCCTCTTGGTCGAACCCCTCTACAACTTGACCGATTCGGCCATCGTGGGCCATCTCGGGCGTGCTCCGCTCGGAGCCCTTGCGATCGCCGGCGGCGCCCTAACCGTCGTCTGGTGGACCGCCGCCTTCATCGAGATGGCGACCGTCACTCTCGTCGCTCAGCGGCGGGGGGCAGGTGACAGCGAGGCGGCGATGCGTGACGTCGGCGCCGCCTACGTCCTGTCCATCGGGCTCGGTGCGCTCTGCGCTCTCCTCATCGTGGCGCTGGCGGTGCCCATCGCCGACGTGCTTGGCGCCAGAGGGTTGATCGCCCGTGACGCCGTCGAGTACCTCAGGATCTCAGCCGTCGGCATGGTGCCGCTCGTCATGTCCTTCGCGGGCACGGGGCACCTCAACGGGCTCAGCAACACGAGACGCCCCTTCGAGATCGCCCTCGTGGCCAACGGCATCAACGTCGCCCTCGAGATCGTCCTCGTCTACGTCGTCCATCTCGGCATCGCCGGCTCCGCCTGGGGGACGGTGGCCGCCCAGCTCAGCTCCGCCGTGCTCTTCGCCGTCTCCTCGCTGCGCGCCTCCATGCGCCCCGCCCGCCCCCGCCCCGCCGACCTCGCCCGTCTTGCTCGCGACGGCGTGCCCCTCACGATCCGCACCGTCGCCCTCGGCCTCGCACTGCTCTCCTCCACGGCGGTGGCCGCTCGCCTTGGTGCGGCCGTCCTCGCCGGCCATCAAATCGCCCTGCAGATCTGGTTGCTGCTGGCGCTCGCCCTCGATGCCCTTGCGGTGCCTGCGCAGGTCTTTGTGGGTGCGGCGATCGGCACCTTCGACCGGCAGCAGGCGACCGCCGTCGGCCGGCGGACCCTCCGGCTCGGCCTGGCCATCGGCATCGGGCTGGGCCTGCTCACGGTCGCCCTCGCCGGCGTCCTCCCGCAGGTGTTCACCTCGGACGGCAGCGTCCGTCACCAGGCGACGCTGGCGCTGCTGCTGTGCGGCCTCCAGCAGCCCATCGCCGCCCTCGCCTTCGTGCTCGACGGCCTCCTGCTGGGCGCCTCGGAGTACGGCACGCTGAGGACGGCCATGCTGGTCGCTCTCGTGGCTTTCGTTCCCTTGGCGGCCCTCACGCTCCGGCTGCATTCACTCGGCATCGTGGGCGTCTGGCTCGCCTTGACCTGCTGGCTGACCGTGCGCACCGGCGTCCTGCTTGCCCGCTGGCACGGCGGACGCTGGGGCCCGGCGGCCCTCGCCCCTTGAAGCGCTGGCGCCCGAATACGACGGCCGGCGACGAGAAGGGCCTATGCCTTGCGGGCGCGGCTCGGAGCCACCCGGCTCGGCTCGTCGGGTTGCTTTGGGTATTGCGGCGGCCAGGGTGCGTCCTGCAGCCCAGCAGCCCGGTCGCGCTCGGCCAGCTCGAGGAGGGGCGCAAGCGACTGGGGCGCTGCCGGCATGGCCGCCCAGGGATCCCCTGCGGTCTCGAGGCGAGCGGGCACCGTGGCGATGGTGAGCTCGTCGGGCTGCACGCTCGCTACTTCGCTCCAAGCGATCGGTGTGCTCACCTGGGCGCCGGTGCGCGGCCTGACCGACCACGCCCCGAAGACCGTCTTGTGGGGGGCGTTCTGGTTGAAGTCGACGAAGACCCGCTCGCCGCGCTCCTCCTTCCACCATTTCGCCGTGATGAGCTCCGGGTGGCGGCGCTCGAGCTCACGTGCGAGCGCCACGGCGGCGGCGCGCACCTCCATGGAATCCCAGCGGGCGTCGAGGCGGGCGTACACGTGCAGGCCTCGGTTGCCCGAGGTCTTCGGGAAGGCGGTGATAGCGAGCTCCTCCAGCAAGGCCCGCGTGCGCTCGGCCGCCTCCCGGACGGCGTCGAAGTCCACGCCCGGCTGCGGATCGAGGTCAATTCGGAGCTCATCAGCGCACGCCTGATCGTCCACCCGGTAGGGCCAGAGGTGGAAGCCGATGCAACCGAGGTTCACGGCCCAGATGACGTGAGCCATGTCGGCGATGACGAGGGCGTTCGAAGTCGTGCCGTTGGGCGTCGCGACCTCGACGGTCTGCAGCCACTCCGGCGCACCGCTCGGCACGCGCTTTTGGAACCACGACTTGCCGAGCGCCCCGTCCGGGAAGCGTTGCAAGAGCGCCGGACGGCGCTCGGTCGCCCGCAGGATCGCCTCGGCGATTCGCAGGTAGTAGTCGACGAGATCTGACTTCGTGGCCCCGGCGGCCGGAAAGTACACCTTCTCGGGGTTGGAGATCTCGAGCTCGCGCCCGCACACCTCGACAATTCGGACAGGGGGAGGCACCGGGGTTCGCCTCTCAGCCTGCAAGGGCCGCGTGATCGCAGAGCCAGAGCACTCGCGCCGCCCGCACGCGAGCAGCTGGCAGATCCTCCCCGTCAAGGACACGGAGAAGGGCGTCGTGCTTGGCGCTTCCGGCGACCGTGAACACGACGAGGCGCCCACGACCGATGGCCGAGAACGTGAAGGTCAGGCGCGGGAGAGGGTTGCGACCGGTTGGGTCCTCGGTGCGCACGACGAGCGAAGCGGCTGGCGCCCGGAGGGCCGTTGAGCCTGGGAAGAGCGAGGCCGTATGGCCGTCCGGACCCAGCCCGAGATGAATCAGGTCGAGCGGAGGCTGCGAGGACAAGAGGGCCTCGTAGGCGGCGGGATCGTCACAGTCCATCGGCCGAAAAGAGGCGACACCGCCGGTGGGCACGAGGAGGGTTTCCCGCACGAGTCGCTGGTTTGCCGCCGCGTCGTCCGGGGGAACGCACCGCTCGTCACCGAGGAGCAGATCGACGGCCGCCCAGTCGATCGTGGCGATGGTGGCGAGGTGCTCGTAGCACGCCCGGGCGGTGTCCCCGCCCGAGAGGGCCATCCGGAAGCGGCCATCGCCCGCCTTCCCGGCGCCCGCCTGCCTCACAGCGGCGAACTCAGCCGCCACCACCTCGCCGAAGGCGGTCGGCACGTCGCCGACTACCCGTAGCTCGCCGGTGGGGGGCGTGGGCGGCATCGCCTGACCGATGGCTCAGGAGGGCGCCGTCAGCTGCGCAACCTTGTCCGCCAGGCGCTCGATGAGCTCGTCGAAGGACTTGGCGAAGGAGGCGACGCCCTCGTCCTCGAGAACGCGGGCGACGTCTTCGAGATCCACCCCGACGCGGGCGAGGTCGTCGAGCAGGCGCTTTGACTCGGCGAGCTCCCGAGGTCCCATGACCGACACGACACCGTGGTCGATGACCTTCTCGACCGTCTCCTCCGGCATGGTGTTGACGGTGTGCGGGGCGACGAGGGTGTCGACGTAGGCGAGGTCGGGGTAGGCGGGGTTCTTCGTCGACGTGGACGCCCAAAGGGGACGCTGCACACGGGCCCCGCGGGAGGCGAGCGCCTCCCAGCGGGGACCGGAGAACCGCCGCTCGAAGGTCTCATAGGCCAGTCTCGCCTGCGCCACAGCCGTCTTGCCGCGAAGTGTCAAGGCCTGTTCCGCCGTCTCCGAGCCGGCGTCGGCGGCGGCGATGCCTTCCAGCCGGCGATCGGTCTCGGTGTCGACGCGGCTGACGAAGAAGGAGGCGACCGAGGCCACCCCGCTCGGATCGCCCCCGCCGGCCACGAGCTCCTCCAAGCCGGACTGGTACGCCTCGATGACCTCCTCGTAGCGCTCGATCGAGAAGATCAGCGTCACGTTGATGCTGTGGCCCTCCGAGATCATCCGCCGGATCGCCGGCAGGCCCTCCTCCGTCGCCGGGATCTTGACGAGCACGTTCGGTTTGGCGATACGGGCGTGCAGCTCCCGTGCCGCCGCGATCGTGCCGGCCGTGTCGCGGGCGAGCTTCGGTGCGACCTCGATGGACACGAAGCCGTCGCCTCGGTCGCTGAGCTCATAGAGCGGCGAGAAGAGCTCGAGGGCCTCGGTGACGTCGGTCACGACCAGATCCCAGTAGGCCGCCTCAACGTCGTGGTGCTGCTCCATCGCCGTCGCGAACTGCTCGTCGTAGTCGGTGGCACCCTCGATCGCCTTCGCCATGATCGTCGGGTTCGACGTCAAGCCGCGGATGCCTTCGCCGATCAGCTCGGCCAGGCGCCCCGAGGTGATGTAGGAGCGCTTGAGATTGTCGATCCACGGGCTCTGGCCGCCCTTGTCGTAGAGATCATGCAATGCGGTCGTCACAACGCCTCCTTCTTGTTACCTCCGGCCCTTCGCTCAGGGTTGTCGCCATCAGTCGCTCGTGGCGGCGAGCAGTTCACGTGCGCGGGCGGCCACGTTGGCGCCCGTGAAGCCGAACTCCTCCATGTTTCTCGTGCCCGGAGCAGACGCTCCGAAACGATCGATCGTCACCGTCGCCTGCGCGTATCGGTCCCAGCCGAAGGAGGCAGCCGCCTCGACGGCGAGACAGGGAACGCCCGGCGTGAGCACCTCATGGCGGTACGAGCTGTCCTGCTGCTCGAACAGGTCCCAGGAGGGGAACGACACCACACGGGCCCGGATGCCGTCGGCCTCGAGGAGGGAGGCGGCCGCCACACAGTGCTGGACCTCACTGCCGGTGCCGACAAGGACGATGTCGGGCGTGCCGCCGCCTGGCTCGGAGAGCACGTAGGCGCCTCGTGGCACGCCGACTCGGCTCAGCTCGGCCGTGCCGGCGAGCACGGGGAGATCCTGGCGCGTCAACACGAGGGCCGTCGGGCCGCCCGATTCCACAGCGATCTGCCAGGCGGCGGCGCACTCGTTGGCGTCGGCCGGGCGGATCAGGCGGAGACCCGGCATCGCCCGCAGGGAGGCCAGCTGCTCGATGGGCTGGTGCGTGGGGCCATCCTGGCCGAGCCCGATGGAGTCGTGCGTGAACGAGTAGACGACGTGCGCCTCCGACATGGCCGCCAGCCGTACGGCCGGCCGGGCGTAGTCGCTGAACACGAAGAAGGTCCCGCCGATCGGGAGGGTGCCCCCGTGCAACGCCATGCCGTTCATGCTCGCCGCCATGGCGAACTCGCGTATGCCGAAGTGCAGCTGGTCGCCACCGGGTGACGCTCGGTCCTGCACCTCCCCGGCAGCGAGCTTCACGCCGGTGTTGCCCGTCAGATCGGCCGATCCGGCGATGAGGCCGGGCAGGCCCGCGGCGGTGGCATTCACGCACTCGTTGATGGCCTTCCGAGTGGCCAGCTTGGAGCCGGCTTGGAACGAGGGCAGGGTGTCGGCCCAGCCCTTCAGACCGCTCCCGGCGGCGCAGGCCTCGTAGTCGGCCCGCTCGGTGTCGTCCAGGAGCGCCAACCGCCGCTCCCAGTCGGCTCGTGCGGCGACGCCCCGTCGTCCGGCCTGCCGGTAGTACTCGAGCACGTCGGCGGGGGAGTAGAAGTCCTCCTCGGTGGGCAGTCCCAAGATGGCCTTCGTCTCTCGAATCTCGTCCGCGCCGAGCGGATCGCCGTGGGCTTCCTTCGTATCGGTGCGGTGCGGCGAGGGCCAACCGATGTGGCTGCGGAGGATGATGAGGGTCGGCCGCTCGGCCTCGGCCATGCCCGCCCGCAGCCCGCCTTCGAGGACATCGAGGTCGTTGGCCGACTCGCCCAGGTGGATGACGTGCCATCCGTAAGCCTCAAAACGCTTCCCGACGTCGTCGTTCGTCGCCAGCTCCGTCGGCCCGTCGATGGTGATGTGGTTGTCGTCGAAGACGTACACGAGGCGTCCGAGGCCGAGGTGGCCGGCGAGCGATGCCGCCTCGTGGCTGACACCCTCCATGAGGTCACCGTCGCCGCAGAAGACGAAGGTGTGGTGATCGCACACGGCCGGCCCGAACTTGCGGCGCAGGAAGCGCTCGGCGATGCCGAGCCCGATCGCTTGTGCGAAGCCTTGCCCGAGCGGGCCTGTCGTGACCTCGATGCCGGGGGTGTGGTGCACCTCCGGGTGGCCCGGGGTGCGCGATCCGAACTGGCGGAACTCGCGCAAGTCCTCGAGCTCGAGGCCGTAGCCCGTGAGGTAGAGCATCGAGTACTGCAGGATCGAGGCGTGTCCGTTGGAGAGCACGAAACGGTCCCGATCCGGCCAGCCCGGGTCGGAGGCGTCGTATCGCAACACGCGGGTGAAGAGCACATGCGCGAGCGGCGCCAGCGCCATGGCCGTGCCCGGATGGCCGGAGTTCGCCCGTTGCGGTGCGTCCATGGCAAACCCGCGTATGACGTTGATACCGCGCTGCTCGAGATCGGGTTCTCTGAGGGCTTCGGCCACGGCGGCGAGCCTACTGGGACGCTCAGGCGACGTCGCGATCGCCCCGGTCTGTCGGGAGGGGACCCCTCAGCCTGAGGCGAGCTGAGGCTCAGGTTCCCCGAGGGCTGCGTTGACGAGGTGAACGCCTCTCAGTCGGATCTTCGCCTGCCCGAGCCGCTCCATCAGGTGGATCAGCCACCAGGCGGGATCGATCTCGCCGCGATGCAGTGCCAGCTTGGCGGAGGTGGGAGCGGCGTGATGGTTGTTGTGGAGTCCCTCGCCAGCGGCCAGCCAGGCGAGCCACTGGGCGTTGCGAGCGTTGTTGTCGTAGATCCTGCGGCCGTAGGAGTGCCCGACGGCGTTCACTGCGGCGTTGAGCGAGAGGTAGATCACCGTGTGGAAACCGGCTGCCATGAGCCCAACTTCCCAGCCGAAGGCGAGGCAGAGGATGGCGATGCCGATCCCGAGGCCGACAAAGGCGTGGTCGAAGAGCGCCCGGTCGAGCCGATCGGGCGGCAGGTCCTTGGCGTACTTCATCGTCGGCTCGCCTTGGCGGATCGCCTTGCGGTAGAGGTAGACGTTGCCGAGCTGCACCTGCCAAAAACCCAACAACACGGGCGAATGCGGATCCCCGGCGACGTCGGTGAAGGCATGGTGGCGGCGATGGACAGCGACCCACTGCCGAGGACGGATTCCCGTCGTCAGCCAGAGGACGACGCGGAAGGCCATGCCCGCTGTCGCCGAGACAGTGAGAGCCTTGTGACTCAAGGCTCGATGCAAGTAGATCGTCGTACAGAGCAAGGCGATCTGACTGACGGCGAAGCCAATGAGGAGAGCGAGAAGAACCTTCGGCACGACCGCGACAGTAGCAAATCCACCTACCGTCCGGTCGGTAGGGGCAATTCCCCTGATAGGGTCCGAAAAGTGCCTGACTCCGCAATCCTCGTGAATGCGCCTGGTTCCACCCGGGAAGCCATCTTGCGCGCCGCCACGGAGTGCTTCGCCGAGCACGGCTACGACGGCACTTCGCTGAACGAGATCGCCGAGGCCGTCGGCATCCGGCGCCCGAGTCTCCTGCACCACTTCGCCTCGAAGGACGCCCTCTACCGCGAGGTGCTGGAAGCGACGTTCTCTGACTGGCTCATCCGCGTCAACCAAGCCACCGACCTTCCCCGCGACGGCTGGGAGCAAGTCGACCGCGTGTTGACGGCGGGCTTCCATTTCTTTGCCGAGAGCCCGCAGTTTGTGCGCCTCGTGCGCCGTGAGGCGCTCGATGGCGGCGGTCGTATGGCGGTGGAGTTCGGTATCGCCATCCGGCCCATGATGGAGCGGGCGGTGGGTTTCTTCGAGCGTCAGATCGCCGACGGCCGCTTCCGCCAGCACGACCCCGAACAGCTCGTCCTCACCGGCTACGGCGCCCTGGCGACGTACTTCTCCGACGTACCCTTCCTCGAGGCTCTCCTCGAACGAGACCCAATGGCGCCAGCAGAGCTCGAGCGCCGCCTCGAGCACTTGCGAGCGTTTTTCAAGGCCGCCCTCGAACCGTGAGCTCCATGCAGGTGCCTCCGAACTGTGATCTCACGCTCGGCATGGTCTGTATCGACAAGTCCGAGCCGGGCCGGACGACGTGGCGCATGACCGCAGACGAGCGCTTCGCCAACACTGCTGGCGTCATGCAAGGCGGTCTGCTGGGTGCATTTGCCGACTCGGCGATGGGAGCATCGGCCGTCACCTACTCGCGGGACGAAGGCGGGGACAGGCGGATCCTCTGCGCCAACGTCGAGATGAAGGTCAGCTTCCTTCGACACGTGCGGACCGGAACGACGCTCACCTGTGTGGCAAGCGTCGTGTCCGGCGGCTCCCGTGTCGTGTTTTGCGAGGCAGAGGTGCGTGACGGCTCCGATCGCCTCGTCGGCAAGGCCAGCTCGACGTACGTGATCACGCCACGCGACTGATAGCTTGACCGCGATGGCAGACTCGAAGAGCGCCGCCTCCGAGGTGACCGATCTGATCGACCTCCTGAAGCGCTATGTGCTGCAGGAGACTCTTGGGCCGCTCAAGACGATCGGCCGCACCCTCGGCTTCGGGGCCGCCGCCGCCGTCATGTTCGGCCTCGGCAGCCTCTTCGCGCTGATCGGCGTCCTCCGTGTCCTTGAGACCGAGACCGGTTCGACCTTCACGGGCGACTGGTCCTGGGCCCCCTACGGCTTGACGTTCCTCGCCGGCGTGCTCCTGATCGGTCTCGGCGGCGTCGGCCTCCTGCGGCCACCCAAGTCGGAACAGAGCGTTCGCACGGCCGAGGTCAGCTCGAGCCCCCCGGAGCCGCCCCGATGAGCGATCGCGTCACCCTCGGCGACCTCGAGACGAAGCTACGTGAGCTCGGAGGCTCCGCCTCCTCCGTTGCCAGCGAGGCGACGGCGCCAGCACTTGGCATCGCGGCTGTCGCCGGCGTGCTCGTCGTCGCCGCCGTCTACCTGCTCGGGCGGCGGCGCGGACGCAAGGAAGCTCCGGTCCTCGAGATTCGACGCATCTGAACCAGCCAGAGCGGGAGCTGACGTGAAGAGACTGCTCGAGCGCCTGACACGCAACCTCGTCCGGCGCGGCGTCCGTGAGGGTCTCCTCGGCGGCAACGGCATCTGGTTGGCTGCCGGTGCGGTCGCCTGGCTCGTACGCTGGCTGTCCCGCTCGCCGACACAGCGTGTCGTGAGGGAGCAGATCCGGGTCGGCGAGACGATCACCGTCAGGAGCGTGCCCCCGCCCCCCTTCGGTCGCAAGGCGCGCAAGCTGGCCAAAGCGGATCGAGCGGCCGCCAAGCTGGCGCGGCACCAGGTGCGATCCGAGCGCAAGGCCGCCGCCGAGCTCGTCGATCCTGCCCGGGTGGCCGATGACGAGACACCCGCCCGAGGGACGGGGGGTGGCGGCTCCCCGGGCCGCAAGGGTGCCGGGCGCAGCGCTCGCGCCCCGGCGTGAACGCCGGCGATGTCCCCAGGGAGCCCGGCTCAAACCATGTGCCAGCAGCCGAACGGGCTGCTCGTGACGGCGGTAGGGAGGCCGAGGCACCGCCCGCCGGCGGGCCGTCGCCTTTCGCCGAAGGCGACCGAGCGCTCCTGATCGACCGGAAGGGGCGCCGGTACCTCGTCCGGTTGCGCTCCGGCCGCACGTTCGAGTCCCACTCCGGCATCGTGTCGCACGACGCCCTCATCGGCGCCACCGAAGGCACCGAGGTGGAGGCACGCCGGAACGACAGCGCCCGCCGGTCGAACGCCCGCTACCTCGCTGTCCGACCGACGCTCAGCGACGTCGTCCTCAACATGCCTCGCGGTGCGCAGGTGATCTACCCAAAAGATCTGGGGGCCATCCTCCTTGCCGCCGACATCTTCCCGGGCGCACGGGTGCTGGAGGCCGGCGTCGGCTCGGGGGCGCTCTCGATGACCTTGCTGAGGGCCGGAGCTCGCATCACGGGCTATGAGATCCGGCCCGACTTCGCCGCCACGGCCATCGCAAACGTCACCGCCATGATCGGGCACGCCGGTAGCTATGAAGTGCACGAGCGCGACGTCTACGAAGGGATCGCTGAGCGGGACCTCGACCGCGTCGTGCTCGACCTGCCCGAACCCTGGAGAGTTGTGCCTCACGCCGAGGCGGCCCTTCGAAGGGGCGGCATCCTGTGCGCTTACCTGCCGTCGATCAACCAGACGGCCGAATTACGTGAGGCCCTCGCCCACAGCGCCTTCGGGCTGGAGGAGACCTTTGAGGTTCTTCGTCGCACCTGGCACATCGAGGGCCGCTCCGTCCGACCCGATCAGCGGATGGTCGCCCATACCGGCTTCATCACGACCGCTCGCCTGCTGGACGCCAGCGTGCGCGACGGCCGCCGCAGCGGCCCTGAGGAGGCCGAGGACGAGCCGGCGGCAGACGACGGCATCGACGGGCGGGCGGTCGAGAACCCCGAACGTCTCGCTGGCGAGCAGGGCGGGTCGAGCTCAGCCCGGCTGAGTGAGGCCGGGAGGCGCCGAGCTCAGTCGCCGGCGACGATGAAGATGCACTCTCCCGGGCACTCCTCGGCCGCCTCGGTGACGGCGTCCTCCAGGTCGGCGGTGACGTCGGCCATCTGTGCAGATCCGCCCGGGCTGTTCAGGACAGCCCCATCCTGCTTCACGTAGGCGAGACCGTCGTCGAGCAGGGTGAAGACCGATGGGCAGATCTCTTCGCACAGACCGTCGCCTGTGCACAGATCCTGGTCAATCCACACCTTCATGTGAGCGGGTCTCTCTTTCAGAAAAGCTGGGGCGCTCAGCCCTGCTGACGGCCGTGACGACAACTTGTCGGAACTTGGTCTCGCCCAGTGTACGGGCGGGTGTGGCCCACGAGCCACTTTCACCTGGTACCGGCTCTTGGATCGAGGAGGGCGCCGAAGGGCCCTTGGGGGTCGCTTGCTTTGTCCGCCGACCGGTGTAGGTTCCTGCAAGGACGGTGGTGAGCGGCCGAAGGAGGTGCCACGACCATGAACGACAGTGGTGAAGGGTCCGCAGACGCCCTCCAGGAGCTGCGGAACCGAGCGGAGCTGGCAGAGGACGAGATCGCCGAGCTGCGGCGGCGGCTGCAGGAGGCACCGCAGCGCGTACGCTCGCTCGAGGAGCGACTCCTCGAGGCGAAGGGACAGCTCAGTCACGCCACCTCGCAGAACGAGAAGCTGACCTTCACGCTGCAGCAGGCCAAGGAGCACATCGCCGCCTTGCGGGAGGAGGTCGAGAAGCTCACGCAGCCGCCCGCCGCCTACGGCACGTATCTGCAGACGAACGACGACGGCACCGTGGACGTGTTCTCGAGCGGGCGGAAGATGCGCGTCTCACTGCACCCGGAGCTCGACACCGACGAGCTCCGCAAGGGCCAGGAGGTCGTCCTCAACGAATCGCTCAACGTTGTCATGGTGCGTGACCACGAGTCCGGTGGCGAGGTCGTGACGATCGCCGAGATACTCGAGGACGGACGCCGAGCCCTGTGCGTCGGTCGCGCCGACGAAGAGCGGGTTGCCGAGATCTCCGAGTACCTGGCCGGCGTCAAGCTGCGGGCCGGCGACTCGGTTCTCATGGACCCCCGCTCGGGGCTGCTGCTCGAGAAGCTTCCCCGTCCGGAGATGGAGGAGATCGTCCTCGAGGAGGTGCCCGACGTCACCTACTCCGACATCGGAGGCCTCGACGAGCAGATCGAAGCCATCACCGACGCCGTCGAGCTTCCCTACCTGCACCGCGACCTGTTTGCCGAGTACCGGCTGCCAGCCCCGAAGGGCATCTTGCTGTACGGGCCTCCCGGCTGTGGCAAGACCCTCATCGCCAAGGCGGTCGCCAACTCGCTCGCGAAGAAGGTCGCCGAGTTGGCCGGCAACGAGAAGTCACGCAGCTACTTCCTGAACATCAAGGGGCCTGAGCTGCTCAACAAGTACGTGGGGGAGACCGAGCGCCAGATACGCCTCGTATTCCAGCGTGCGCGCGAGAAGGCGGAGGAAGGCGTCCCCGTCATCGTCTTCTTCGACGAGATGGACTCGCTCTTCCGCACGAGGGGCAGTGGGATCAGCTCGGACATGGAGTCGACCGTCGTTCCCCAGCTCCTGGCCGAGATCGACGGTGTCGAGACGCTCCGCAACGTCATCGTGATCGGCGCTTCCAACCGCGAGGACCTGATCGACCCGGCCATCCTGCGGCCCGGCCGCCTTGACGTGAAGATCAAGATCGAGCGACCGGACGAGACCTCCGCCGAACAGATCTTCGCCCGCTATCTGACGACAGATCTGCCGCTCGACCCCGCTGACATCGCCGCTCACGGAGGCAGCGACGCCGACAAGGCCGTCAAGGCCATGATCGAGCTGACCGTGCGGGAGATGTACCGCTCCGAGCCGGAGAACCGGTTCCTGGAGGTGACCTACCAGAACGGTGACAAGGAGGTCCTGTATTTCAAGGACTTCTCCTCCGGGGCGATGATCGAGAACATCGTCCGCAGAGCCAAGAAGCTCGCCATCAAGCGGGCCATCGCCGGTACGGGCAGAGGCATCCGCTTGGCCGACCTGCTCGAGTCGATCAAGCAGGAGTACAAGGAGAACGAGGATCTGCCGAACACGACCAACCCGGACGACTGGGCGAAGATCTCGGGCAAGAAGGGCGAGCGAATCGTCTACGTGCGCACGCTCATCGGACAGGGCGAGGAGCAGCAGGGCGGCCGCGCCATCGAGCGGGTGGGTACGGGCCAGTACCTGTAGTCGCCTTACCGCCGTCATCCGGCCAGCCGCTCGGGCGACCGGAGGCGCCTCCACATCGCCCGGCCGCCACGGTTCCCGGCGCGATCACTACAGATGCGGCATCATGACTTGCGCGGTGGGGTAGCGTCCGATTGTGGCGATCGCGAAGGTGTGCGGCATCGAGACGGAGTACGGGATCCTCGTCGTGTCGAACGACGAGATGAGCCCGACGACCGCGTCCTCACTGCTCATCAACGCCTACGTCTCCCGCCTCGAGCGAAAGATCGGCTGGGACTTCGAGGACGAGTCGCCTCAGCGAGACGCCCGGGGGTTTGCCCGCGAAGGTTCCATGCCGCCCGAGGTGGAGACCCATCTCGTCAACGCCGTTCTGACGAACGGGGCGCGCTACTACGTCGACCACGCCCATCCGGAGTACTCGACGCCGGAGTGCTCGAACCCGCTCGAGCTCGTGTGCCACGACCGCGCCGGCGAGGTCATCCTCGGCCGCTCCATGGAGGCGGCGCGCCAGCTCCTCCCCCCGGGCGACGAGATCCTGATCCACAAGAACAACAGCGACGGCAAAGGCAACTCCTACGGCTGCCACGAGAACTATCTGATGGACCGCGCCGTGCCGTTCTCCCGTATCGTGCAGAGGGTCACGCCCCACCTCGTCACACGGCAGGTCTACTGCGGAGCCGGCAAGGTCGGCCAAGAGACCGGAGACACCGAGCACCCCGCCCACTTCCAGCTGAGCCAGCGGGCGGATTTCTTCGAGGAGGAGGTCGGGCTCGAGACGACCCTCAAACGGCCGATCGTCAACACACGCGACGAGCCGCACGCCGATCCGCAGAAGTACCGGCGGCTGCACGTGATCGTCGGCGACGCCAACCTCGCTGAGGTGGCGACCTTCCTCAAGGTGGGTGCCACCGCCATCGTGCTCGCCATGATCGAGGACGACTTCCACGCCGGTCGTGATCTGAGCCTCGCCAACCCGGTGGCGGCCATCCGGGCCGTTTCTCGTGATCCCGACCTCGCCCTGACGCTCGAGCTTGCATCGGGCGAGCGCATGACCGCCGTGGAGCTGCAGTGGGAGCTTCACGGGCTGGCGCGCAAGTACGCCGACGAGCGCGGCCTCGCATGCCTCGGGGAGGACCCCGACGTCGCCCGCATGGTTCTCGACCGTTGGGAACACGTCCTACACGGTCTGGAGACGGACCCTGACTCCCTCGCCGGACAACTCGACTGGGTTGGAAAACGCCGCATCGTCGAGGGCTACCGCCAGCGCCACGGTCTCGACTGGGGCGACCAGCACCTGGCGGCGGTCGATCTGCAGTACCACGACATTCGCCCGGCGAAGTCGCTCTTCGCCCGACTCGACATGGAGCGTCTCGTCGACCGGGCCGACATCGAGCATGCGGTGACGGAGCCGCCGGCGACGACGCGGGCGTACTTCCGCGGGCGCTGTCTCTCGCTCTTCGCCTCGAGCGTGGTCGCCGCCAACTGGGATTCGGTCGTGTTCGACGTCGGCGAGGATCCGCTGCGCCGAGTGCCGATGATGGAACCGCTCAGGGGGACCGCACGCCACGTCGATACTCTCTTCGAGGATTGCGAGAGCCCGGCTGAGTTACTGAGACGGCTGGGGTCCTAGGAGGCACCGCACATGGCTGAACGAGAGCAGAAGCGCCGACCGGCACAGACTCGGGAGGAGCCTGTCGCTGAGGCGGATGAGGCGGCAGCCTCGACCGAACGAGGGGAGCGGCTGAAGGCCGAGATCGACGACCTCCTCGACGAGATCGACGAGGTCCTGGAGGACAACGCCGAGGAGTTCGTTCGCAACTATGTGCAAAAGGGTGGTCAATGAGACCGGGGCGATAGCCTTCGCCGCAATGAGCCTTCCTCTCTTCCCCACCGGGGGCGACCCCGGTCCGAACTTCCTAGACCTCCTGCGCCGCAGTGCCGCTCTTGAGTCCACCGGCGGTCTCCCGGCGCGCGTGCCAACCTCATCGGCGGGATCGCTCGGCAGGGCCTCCGGCGGGGCGGCCGAGAGCGGCCGCCAGCAGATGACCGCCGTGCCCCACGGCACGACCATCGTCGCCCTTCGATTCGCCGGTGGCGTCGTCGTCGTGGGTGACCGCCGCGCAACGGAGGGGTATTCGATCGCCCACCGCGGCATCGAGAAGGTGTTTCCGGCCGACCACTTCTCCGCGGTCGGTATCGCCGGGGCGGCCGGACCGGCTGTCGATATGGTGCGACTCTTCCAGACCCAGCTCGAGCACTACGAGAAAGTCGAAGGCCTCACGCTCTCACTGGAAGGCAAGGCCAATCAGCTCGCCCAGATGGTGAGAGCCAACCTGCCGATGGCGATGGAAGGCCTCGCCGTCGTGCCCCTCTTCGCCGGCTACGACACGCGCCGAAAGGTCGGGCGCATCTTCTCCTACGACGTCGCGGGCGGTCGATACGAGGAGCTGGAATATCACGCCACTGGATCCGGCGGCCGCGACGCCAGGACGACCGTCAAGCTCGGCTACCGCGACGGCATGAGCGTCGACGAAGCCGTCGAGCTAGCCGTCAAGGCCCTCTATCAGGCGGCCGACGAGGACTCGGCCACCGGCGGCCCGGATCCGCTGCGGGGCATCTACCCGGTTGTCGCCATCGTCGACGAGGACGGCTATCGCCGCTTGCCCGACGACGAGGTCGCCGAGAGCTTCTCGACCCTGCTCGGCTCGCTCGAACGCGTGAGGCGAGGTGAGCCGTCATGACCATGCCCTACTACGTGGCACCCGAGCAGGTCATGAAGGACCGGGCGGAGTACGCCCAGAAGGGCATCGCCCGCGGTCGTTCCCTCGTCGCCGCCCTCTACGGCTCCGGCGTGCTCATCGTGGCCGACAACCCCTCGCGCACGCTGCACAAGATCAGCGAGATCTACGACCGCGTCGCCTTCGCCGGCGCCGGGCGTTACAACGAATTCGACCAGCTGCGGGTAGCCGGTGTTCGGCACGCCGACACGAAGGGGTTCGCCTACTCGCGTGAGGACGTCGACGCCAGGTCACTGGCCAACCTGTATGCCCAGTTCCTCGGTCAGGTGTTCACGCACGAGATGAAGCCGCTCGAGGTCGAGATCCTCGTCGCCGAGCTGGACGCCTACGACGACGACCACCAGCTGTACCACATCGCCTACGACGGCACCGTCGTCGACGAGGTCGACTTCACGGTGCTGGGCGGTGACTCCACCACGATCAACGACCGGCTGAGCTCGTCCTACCGCCGTGGTTGGCCGCTCGCCGAAGCGGTCCGCAACTGCGTGGCGGCGCTCGCCGGCCCGGATCGGAGCTTCGAACCGGCCGACCTCGAGGCGGCCGTCCTCGAGCACGGCAGTGGCCGGCGGGCCTTCCGACGGCTCTCGAACGAGGACCTCGCTGAGCTCATGGCGCCACCGGCCGCCGGCACTCCCTCGGTTTCGCCAAAGGAGGAGACGGACGTGTCAGCTCAGACCGGTGAGGCGCCGACGCCAGCTCCATCGGCCGGCGCAGCCGGTGACGAGGCCGAGCCCCCGGAGGAACCGCCGGCCGTGCCCGAAGCCGACGGCCTGTAGCCGTCGCCTCGGCCGCTCGGCGGCGCTCAGTGCACGACGACGGCGAGGCAGGCCCCGACGATCATCACCGTCACGAGCATGACGACGAGGAGGGCCGGCAGGGTGCGGAGGCGGCCCCGTTGGCGAAACGGACCTGCGGTTGCGCCCGGGCGCAGTGAGAACGAGTCAGAGGGATGGCCGGACGACACGGGGATGACGGCTCGCTCAGTTGGGTCCGAGCCCCGCTCGCCGGCGGCGACGCTCGAGGCCTCAGCTGCGTCCGGTCCTTCGACGCCTGGCACGTCGCTGCTCTCGAAGACGTCGTCTACGGCATCGGCAAGGAGAATCTCGCGCGCCAGAGCGAGCTGATCGGCGGGCACGAGGACGTCGACGGCGCTCTGAATCGGGTAGGGCCCGTCTGTGGCGCCCCGCAGCACCACGATGACGCCCTCGGCGCCGAGGCGGGCGGCCAGCACCCGACCGTGGAAAGACCCCACGACCGTCGTCAGGTAGCACATGCGACCGAGAGAAGGCACGACTAGAAGGTTAGGGCCGCGCCCGAACCAGCGCGTACAAGTGTGAGGTGACCCTGGCGGCACCCTGCCGGTCGGCAAGAACGGTTGGCAACCTGTACCCGCCCACTACGGTGGTCCGGGATGGATCGGCGCATCTTCGGGCTCGAGAACGAGTACGGCGTGACGTGCACCCTTCGGGGGCAGCGACGGTTGAGCCCCGACGAAGTCGCTCGCTACCTGTTTCGCCGCGTCGTCAGCTGGGGCCGGTCGAGCAACGTCTTTCTCGAGAACGGCGCCCGGCTCTACCTCGACGTCGGCAGTCACCCGGAGTACGCCACTCCCGAGTGCGACTCGATCGAGGACCTCGTCGCTCATGACAAGGCGGGCGAGCGCATCCTCGAGGGTCTCGTCCGCTCCGCCGAGGCGCGGCTGCGCGACGAAGGCATCCGCGGCGTTGTCTACCTGTTCAAGAACAACACCGACTCGGCCGGCAACTCCTACGGGTGCCACGAGAATTACTTGACGAGCCGCCGCGATGACTTCAGCCACTATGCCCAGGTGCTCATCCCGTTTTTCGTCAGCCGGCAGATCTACTCGGGCGCAGGCAAGGTGCTGCAGACGGCGCGGGGGGCGATGTTCTGCCTCTCGCAGCGCGCCGAGCACATCTGGGAGGGGGTGTCGTCGGCAACGACGCGGAGCCGCCCGATCATCAACACCCGTGACGAACCGCATGCGGACGCCGAACGGTTCCGCCGCCTGCACGTCATCGTCGGCGACTCCAACATGAGTGAGTACGCCACCTTCCTCAAGGTGGGGGCGACCTCCATTCTCCTGCGCATGTTGGAGGAGCCGGGAGTCGTCCTGCGGGATCTCACCTTGGAGGATCCGATCCGCGCCATCCGGGAGATCAGCCACGACATCACGTGCCGGCGACTCGTGAGGCTCGCCAACGGGCGGGAGGCGAGTGCCCTCGACATCCAGAAGGAGTACCTCGGGCGGGCGATCCGTTTCGACGAGCAGCGCGGGTTGCCGCCCCTCGAGCATCGGGTCCTCGAGATGTGGCAACACTGCATCGAAGGCATCGAGAAGGACCCTCTCAGCCTCGACCGCGAGTGCGACTGGGTCATGAAGCACCGCCTCGTCGAGGCGTATCGGGAGCGCCACCAGCTCCCGCTCGGTCACCCCCGCGTTGCCCTGCTCGACCTGCAGTATCACGACGTCGATCGGCGGCGGGGCATCTTCTATCTCCTGCAGCGCCAGGGAGGCGCCGAGCGGATCGTCACCGACGACGTCATCACGAAGGCAATGGACCACCCGCCGGAGACGACGCGGGCGAGGCTGCGAGGCGAGTTCATCCGCCGGGCGAAGGAGAAGCGTCGCGACTTCACCGTCGACTGGGTCCACCTCAAGCTGAACGACCAGACTCAGCGGACCGTGCTGCTGAAGGATCCCTTCCGTTCGCACGACGAGCGAGTGGAGCGCCTCATCGAGGCGATCTGAGGGCCGGTCGTCCGCCGGGTAGTCTCAGCGCCGATGAACGAGAGCCTTCCCGAAGGTGTGTGACGTCCCAGCGGAGCGTGTTGGCGACGAGAGCAGGCGCGGTTGAGCGGGCCGGCGACCGTGGACATCGATCCGGCCGAGACGAGCGACTCCTGGGCGATTCGCAGCGGGGAAGGGGGCAGTCAGCGTCCCGGCCGGCATCACGGCCTCGTCGGTCTGGGCTTGGTGTTCGTGATCGCCGCCACCCTGGCGATCCTGCTGCGCGTCTTCGTCGTGCAGACGTTCTTCGTGCCGACCGGCTCGATGCTCCCAACCCTGCAGCTCTACGACCGGATACTCGTGCTGAAGGTGGGCTACACGATCAACCGGGGCAGCATCCTCGTGTTCCGGCAGCCGCCCGCCGACACCGCTGACGTCAACCACGAGGATCTCGTGAAGCGGGTCATCGGCCTGCCCGGCGAGACGATCTGGTCGAAGGGCAACACCGTCTACATCGACGGCAAGCCGCTGGCGGAGCCATGGCTGCCGAAAGGCACCGTGCTCGGGATGCAGATCAAGCGGCACAAGATCCCGCAGGGTGAGTACTTCATGATGGGCGACAACCGTCAGGACTCCGACGACAGCAGGGAGTGGGGTGACCTGCCGGCAAGTCTCATCGTCGGCAAAGTGCTCGTCGTGATCTGGCGCCACGGCCACCCGGTCTTCCACATCCAGTGAGCGCGTCGACGGGCGACCTCGAGGTCGAGACCCCGGGGTCGGCTACGCCGGCGGCGCCTCCGCAGCGTCGGCAGCGCCACTGGGCGGTCGGCTGGCTCATGGTCATCGTCGTGGCGGCGATCGTCTCCATCCTGCTGCGACTGTTCGTGGTGCAGACGTTCTTTGTGCCTACCGGCTCGATGTACCCGACCCTGCAGATCGGCGACCGCATCCTCGTGCAGAAGTTCGGCTTCAGCTTGCAGCGAGGCGCCATCGTTGTCTTCGATCACCCAAAGGGGGACGCGGAGGGACCGCTCAACGAGGACCTCGTCAAGCGCATCATCGGCTTGCCCGGCGAGACCATCTCGTCGAAGGGCAACACCGTCTACATCGATGGCAAGCCGCTGGCGGAGCCATGGCTGCCGAAGGGCACGCCCCTCGGCCAGCAGATCAGGACCCAGACGATCCCAAAGGGGGAGTACTTCATGATGGGCGACAACCGCACCGACTCCTACGACAGCCGCCACTGGGGCCCCATCCCTGGTAGCACGATCATCGGACGGGTCTTTCTCATCGTCTGGCGCCACGGGCACCCGGTTTTCCTCATCCCGTAGCCACCAGGGGCCGAGCGCCCAGTAGTGTGCTCGCCATGGGTGGCCTAGACCCCGCCAAGATCCTCATCGTCCTCCTGCTGGCGGTGATCATCCTCGGACCGGAGCGCCTGCCGAAAGCGGCCCGGCAGCTCGGGTCGGCCTGGCGCGAGCTGACGAAGCTCCGCGACCGTCTGGAGGCGGAGGTGCGCAGCGCCATGCCGGACCTCGACCTGCCGAAGATCCCGGTACTGCCATCGCGGGGGATCACCGGATACCTGAGCGGCATGATCACGAGCAGCTCGAGCGGTGAGGGCGCGGCCGCCGCCGGAGCCGCCACCGATGCCGTCATGGCGACGCCGCTGCTCGGGTCGATCAGCGACAGCGGTAGCGAGCTTGCCGGCGCCGGCTCTCGTCCGGGCAACCGTGCGGCTACGGATAGCGGGCGTGGCCGCTCACCTCGTGGCACCTCGGAGTGGCGGACGTCTGCCGTCGAGGCGCACGCCGAGCACTCAGAGCTGCCGGCTGGGTGGAACGCTGTCGGGGCATCCGGTCCCGGTTACGCCAGCGGCTCCATCCTTGCGCCCGTGCCCTCCTCGGCCGCCTCTGGCGAGCTCGGCATGGAGGCATCGGTCTCCTTCGACGAACCGAGCTGGAACTGAGGCGACGGCCGAGAGCCGGGAGCCGACTGCTGGACGGTCTCGGGGGGTGAGCGATGTCAAGAACCTTGCGTAAGGAGGAGCGTCCTTCTCCCGACGCCATGACGCTGCTCGAGCACCTCACCGAGCTCCGCCGGCGGCTCGTCATCTCGGTGTGCGCCTTCGCCGGCGGCGCCGTCTTCTGCTACCTGTTCTACGACCCGATCCTGACCTTCCTCACGCGGCCGTACAAGATCGCCTGTCGCAGCCAGGCGCACTCCGTCGCCAGCTGCCTCCTGACGACTCTGGCGCCCCTGCAAGGTTTCACGACGCGGCTCAACGTGTGCGCCTACGGTGGCCTCGTCATCGGTCTGCCCATCATCTTGTGGCAGCTGTGGAAGTTCGTCACCCCCGGGTTGAAGGCGAACGAGCGTCGCTACGCCCTCCCGTTCGTCTTCGCCACCGTTGTCCTGTTCTTCCTCGGGGGCTTCACGGCCTACTTCATCTACCCAAAGGGTCTCACCTGGCTGCTGAAGCAAAGCGGACCGGGGATCAGTTCCGCCGTTTCGGTGCAGAGCTATATCGATCTCATCTGCCTGCTTATCGTCATCTTCGGCATCACGTTCGAATTCCCCGCCGTGCTCGTCGGCCTCGAGCTGGCCGGCGTGATCAAGCCGGCTTCCCTCAAGCGGGTGAGGCGGTACGCCTTCCTCGGAATCGTCATCTTCTCGGCCTTCATCACGCCGAGCTCTGACCCGTTCTCGATGATGGCCCTCGTCATCCCGCTCACCCTCTTCTACGAAGGCGCCATCGTCGTCGGCAGGCTTCTCGGCAAGTGACGCCGGGGACGCCGGCGGGAGTAGATGCGCGGGCGAGCTTCCTTGCCACCCGCGGCTATGCGCTCGACCGCTTCCAGCTCGAGGCGCTCGACGCCCTCGACGCCGGTAGATCCGTACTCGTGTCGGCACCGACGGGGTCGGGCAAGACCGTCGTGGCCGATTACGCCGTCCACCTCGCCCTGCGCAGCGGCGTCAAGGCCTACTACACGACCCCACTGAAGGCCCTCTCGAACCAGAAGTTCTCCGAGCTGCGCAAGGCGCACGGCGCCAACCAGGTCGGCCTCCTCACGGGCGACAACTCCATCAACGGCGGTGCCCGCGTCGTCGTCATGACGACCGAGGTCCTCCGAAACATGATCCATTCCGAACGGGCGGGGCTCTCCTCGCTCGGCTACGTCGTGCTCGACGAGGTGCATTTCCTGGAGGACCGCTACCGGGGAGGCGTCTGGGAGGAAGTCATCCTCGGCGCCCCGAGCGAGGTCGTGCTCGTCTGTCTGTCGGCCACGGTCGCCAATGCCAAAGAGCTGGCGGACTGGATCGGGCAGGTGCGAGGCGACACGGCGATCGTGCGCGAGGACCGCCGCCCAATCGAGCTGCGCAACCTCTTCGCCATCGGCGATCGCTCGTCAGAGGGCGTCCGCCTGCTGCCGACCTTCCTCGACGGCAAGCCGAACCCACAAGCCATCGAGCTCGACTCCTTGCTGCTCCGCCATGGCCCGCCCGCACGCAGGCCGCGTACCCGGCCACAGCTGCCGCCAGGAGGCCCTCAGGGCCGCCGTAGCCGCACCTACCGCCCGAGACGTGCGGAGACCGTAGAGCGACTCGACGACGCCGGCCTGCTGCCGGCCATCTACTTCGTCTTCTCGCGGGCCGGCTGCGACGACGCCGTCCGCTACTGCCTGGACGAGGGCTTGCGGCTCACGTCGGTGGCCGAGCGGGGGCGGATCCGGGAGATCGCCGAGGTCCACGTCGAGGCCCTCTCCGATGACGATCTCGCCGTGCTCGGTTACGGGCGCTTCGTAGCCGCTCTCGAGGCGGGCATCGCCTCCCATCACGCCGGCATGGTGCCGCCGTTCCGAGAGACCGTAGAGGCATGTTTCACCGAAGCGCTCGTGAAGGTCGTCTTCGCAACCGAAACCCTCGCCCTCGGCATCAACATGCCGGCGCGCTCAGTCGTGATCGAGGATCTCACCAAGTACAGCGGCGCCGGTCACGCCGAGCTCACGCCGGGCGAGTACACCCAGCTGACGGGGCGAGCCGGGCGCCGCGGCATCGACGAGGTCGGCTACGCCGTCGTGCTCGCCTCGCCGTTTCACACCTTTGACGACGTCGCCCGCCTCGCCGGCGCACCCGGCAGGGCCCTCACCTCGTCCTTCCGGCCGACCTACAACCTCGCCGTCAGCCTCGTGCGCCGCTTCGACCGGGCGGAAGCAACTCGCATCGTGACCTCATCGTTCGCCCAGTACCTCTCCGAGGAGGATCTCGGTCACCAGCTCGACGCCGTCCTCGAGGTCCTGTCGGCCCGCGGGTACGTACGCGGCTGGTCGGTCACAGAGGCCGGCGAGATGCTGGCCGGGCTCTACCACGAGGCGGATCTCCTCATCGCCGAGACGTTGCGGGCAGGGCTCTTGAACGGCCTCGAGCCGGCCGCTCTCGCGGCGGTCGTGTCCTGCTTCTGCTTCGAGGCCCGCCGTGAGCGCGAGGGGAGCTTGCAAGCCCCCCCGGGCGTCATCGCCGCAACGATCGAGTCGATCGCGGCCCTCTCCGAGGATCTCGGCGAGTCCGAGCGGGCCCTGGCCCTGCCGGTGACGCGGGGCGTGGATGGGGGTTTCGCCCAGTTGGCGCGGGACTGGGGACGCGGCCGCGACCTGCGGCGGGTGCTCGAGCCGGGATCGAGCACGGGGGATCGCAGCGGGCGACGAGGCCGTTCGTCGCGCCAGGTCATGACCGGGGGAGATTTCGTCCGCAACATGAAGCAGGTCATCGACCTGCTTCGCCAGTTGGCCGAGGTCGCCCCCGACCCGTCTGTTCGCTCGGCGGCGGCGGCAGCGGCCACGCGTCTCAAGCGGGGCGTCGTGGCGGCGTCCTCGGCCGTGACGGTGGAGGAGCCCGACGGAAGCATCCACGCTGTGGGCACCGCCGCCTCGTAATCTCAACGGGGCATGTCGAAACCGGCACCCGACTCGTTTACCGCGGAGGAGCAAGCCCTCCTCTCGCGCTACTTCACGAACCTCGACGGGCCGGTGTTCGCCCTCATCAACCTGCCTGAGGTGGTGAAGGGCGCCCTCTTCGCCCGCTACTCGCGCTCTCCGAAGAGCCTCCGCCGCCTCTTCCTCGACGAGTTCGTCGACGAGCTCGACGTGAGCGGCGACACGACGCTGGATGCCACCGTCGGCCTCAAGCGGGCCGAGCAGCTGTACGCGCGCGTCTTCAGCGAGTACGGCGACGACTCCGTCGCCCAGCTCGGGGGTGTCCACCTCGCTTGCGAGCAGGCCTCCAACGTGCTCACGAAGATCCTCGAACGCGGGCGACTGATGTCCTACCTCGAACAGTCCACGCGCTATATCGACTACGACGTGCGCCTCGACTCCGGCCACTACCGCTACGTGCGTGAGCCGAGCATTCTCGATTCCCCCTTCGGCGCCCGCTACGTGGGGGAGATGGACCGCATGTTCGACACGTACGGAGCACTCCTCCCCAAGCTGCGGACCTATCTGCAACAGCGCTCACCGGCGCCGCCGGGCGTGTCCGCCATGGCCCACCGCCAGGCCGTCCGGGCCGCTGCCCTCGACGCCCTGCGGGGATTGCTGCCTGCCGGGTCCCTGTCCAACGTCGGCATCTACGGCACCGGCCAGAGCTACGAGCTGCTGCTGTTGCGCATGCGCTCCCACCCCCTCCCGGAGGCTCGGCGGTATGCCGATCTCATGCTCGAGGAGCTGCGCAAGGTCATCCCCTCGTTCCTCACGCGTGTCGACCGCCCCGAGCGGGGCGGTACCTGGAGCGACTACCTCCGCGCCACCGAGGACGACACGAACGAGGTCGTGCGGGGCTACTGGCCCGTCAAGGCACCTCAGCCGGGGGCCCGTGTCACCTTGACGGACTTCGACCCCGCCGGCGAGGACAAGGTGCTGGCCGCTATCTGCTACAGCCAGACAAACCTGCCCGAAGCCGAGCTGCTCCGGCGCGTGCGCAGGCTCTCCGCTGAGGAACGGGCTGCGCTGCTCGCCGCCTACGTCGGAAACCGCCGCAACCGCCGACACCGACCCGGCAGAGCCTTCGAGCGCACGGAGTACCGATTCGACATCGTCGCCGACTACGGCGCCTTCCGCGACCTGCAGCGCCACCGTCTCCTCAGCATCGACTGGCAGCCGCTCGGGACCGATCTCGGGTACGACGTCCCGGAGCTGGTCGAAGAGGCGGGCCTGCAGGACCCCTTCGTGGAGTCGCTGGAACGCTCGCGTTCCCTCCACGACGGCCTCGCCAAGTACTTCCCGGAGATGTGCGGCTATGCCGTCGCCCTGGCCTACAACATCCGCTTTACGATGCAGATGAACGCCCGCGAGGCGATGCACGTCCTCGAGCTCCGCTCCACGAGCCAGGGCCACCCCGCCTACCGCAAGGTCGTGCAGGAGATGCATCGCCTCATCTCGGAGGAGGCCGGACACCGCAGCCTCGCCGGTGCAATGAGCTTCGTCGAGCACGGCGAAGTCGAGCTCGGACGTCTCGAGGCGGAGCAACGTGCCGAGGCCCGCTCGGGCCTCAAAGCGGTCTCCGAAGGTCGAAGCCGAGGCCGGAAGCGGTCCCCTTGACGGGACGCAGCGGACTCGACATAACTAGTGGGTCCCTCCATCTGGAAGGCCTCGCCGGGAGCCTCCGGCAACGTCCGAAAGTCGTCCGGGGGGAGTTTGCGAGCGGTGGGGGCCCTAGGGCCAACGAGTAGAGAACGCCCTTGCCGGCATCTCGATGCCGGCGATCGCCCGGGCAGGCGAACGTGGTGGCCCCAAAGTTGTCCTTGGCTCCCTCCGCCTCGCAATCGAAGAAAGCGCCGTCGCCGCTGGTGGGCTCGGGCGGCTTCTCGGCCCGGAGCCGCGCCGACGAGACCATTCGAGCCCGTGGAGGAAGATTCTTCGGGAACAGTCCGAACCTCTGCTGCGTTGCCCTATAGTCCGCGCTTCGACGGCCGCTTTTGGCGGTAGCCAGCGGCCGCGATGTATGCACCCGAGACGAAAGCAGATCGAGGAACCAATGCCAAAGGACATCGAGGTCGGCGTGATCGACGGCGACGACCTGCCGGATGGCGAGGAGCTGGTCGACGAAGCAGAAGCGGATCTCGCTGATCTGAGCGACGAGGAGTTGACCGACGACGACCTCCTTGACGACGACAGCCTCGTGGCGGAGATCGGTCTGGACCCTGATGACGATGAGCTCGACGACGACGACCTCGTCGAGGACGATGACCTCGAGGTTGACGTCGACGCCGTCGTGGTCGTGCCCGTGGCCACCGTCGCCGCTGTCGTCGAGGCAGACGAGGGCAGCAGCGACGAGGACGAGGACGAGCTCGACGACGACGATGTCGAGGCCAGCCTGGACGTGATCTTGAAAGAGCGCCTCGTCGTCGAGGATGACGAGGATGAGGAAGACGAGGACGAGCCGGCCGACGCGGAGGATCGAGGCGACGGGAGTCTCCGAGTTCTCCCGAAGCAGCCGGGAGAGTTCGTCTGCCGGTCGTGTTTCCTCGTGAAGAGCGAGACCCAGCTCGCCGACGAGGCGCGGATGCTCTGCCGCGACTGTGTGTGAGCTAGCGGCCGGGTAGCGTCCCGCTATGGCCGACGAGCGCTCGCTCTCCGATGTGTTCTGGGACTACGGGGTGTACGCCCCCATCGGTTTGGCGGTCTCGATCGCCGAGGAGCTTCCGCGGCTGTCCGACAAGGGCCGCGAGCGCGCCGCCAGCCACATCCACATCGCTCGGGTCATCGGCAAGCTCGCTGTCGGCCAGGGGAAGCGGCAGTTCGGCAAGGTGTTTGGTGAGCCACCGCAGCCAATGGCGACGTCGCAGCGCTTCGACGCGGCAAGGACGGCGACGGCGCCGGAGAGCGCCGCCGCGTCGGCGACAAGCGACGCGAGCTCGAACGGGGGCGGATCGAAGCGCCCCTCACGTGCTTCGGGCAACGGGAAGCCATCAGCAGGCGGCCGTGTCGCGCCCGGGCGAGGGCGACAGGCGAAACCAGCTTCGGGCGCCACGAGCGTGCCAGCTCCGACGGTCACCCCGCCGGTATCGGCTGCGCCGGCGGCAGTTGCCCCTGTGCCCGCCGCAGGATCGCTTGCGATCCCGGGCTACGACACGCTGGCGGCCTCCCAGGTTGTGCAGCGCTTGAGCTCTCTGCGGCCGGACGAGCTCGAGGCCATTCGCCGCTACGAGCTCTCGACGCGGGGCCGGCGAACGATCTTGCACCGCATCGCCCAGCTCGCCACCGACCGCTAGCCGGCAGGCGAGCCAGATGGCCTCTGGCGGGCGCCCCCGCCCCACGATCAGCCGGGTGCCGTGCAGCTGATCGCTCGTGCGGCCACCCTCGACGATCTTCCCGCCGTGGCGCAGCTCGTCGCCGAGGCAATCCAAGCGATCTCGAGCGAGCGGGGCGGGACGCTTTTCGTCAGCCGCGAGCTCGTTCCCGAGCCGCTCGAGGAACATCTCCGGCAATGGATCTCGGATCCCGCCGCCTGCCTCGCTGTGGGCATCGCAGAGGGCGTGACCCTCGCCGTGGCGCTCGCCCGCCTCGAGACGCTGCGCGACGGCGAGCGTCTCGCCCGTCTCGAGTTCCTCTGGGTAGATGCTGGCGTACGCGAGCTGGGCCTTGGCGCGGAGTTGATGGAGCTGGTGGTCGACTGGGCGCACGGCAACGGGGCGGCTCGCCTTGACGCCTTCGCGCTCCCGGGGAACCGAGACGCCAAGAACTTCCTCGAGCAGGCGGGCTTCTCAGCGCGCCTCATCGTCATGAATCGGCCCCTTGGCGAGACCACTCGTCGACCGCGGGGACACCGCTAGAGCTGATCGACGGGCTCGGATTGTGTCGTGCCGTCCGGCGCGGCCAGCAGGTCGCCGGCCCCGGCCAGCAGGTCGCCGGCCCCGGCGTCGTCGCTCTGAGCCGGCTGCTCCGCCGACGGTGGGCTCGTCTCGGACGCGACGGGCTCCGCGGGACGCACGGGCTCGCCGCTCAGTTCGATCTCAGAGGCGGGAACGAGCCCGTCGGCACCGGTCTCGGCGCTCGTGTCGGTCGCCAGGACGACCTCGGCCGGGGCGACCTCGGCGGCGGCGACCGAAACGACCTGCATCTCGAGCCCCGCGGCGGCGACCTCCTCGACCGCAGCCTCCTCGGGTGCAGCCGGCGCTTCCGCAGCCGGCGACGCGAGGGCGGTCGCCTCCACAACCGTGGATGCGACAGCGGGCGATTCGGCAACCGGCGCCGGGGCGGTCACCTGGGATGCGGCCGGCGGCGGCGGCGAGGCCGGCGTGACCGCGCCCGCTGGGCGGGGTGGGCGGGTGCCGGGCGGCCGAGGAGGGCGCGGCCGCAAGGGACGCGCCGGGTGGGGACGGCCGAGCCGCTCGCCCGGGATGGGCTTCGGCGGGGGCGGCATCGACATGCCGAGCATCGGCGCCAGAGCCGGGATACGGCCGGCCGCTTCCCGCGCCTTTCGCTGCACCTCTCCGGAGGGGTCCTCGGGGATGCCTGCCGGTTTGATCTGCCGGCGAACCGGGCACGCGGCCGCCGCTTCCAACAGTGCGAGCCAGCGATCGGGGGGCGTTTCTGCTGACATGGCGGCTCCGACTTGGGTCACGAGCCGCTCGATGAGGCCGGCGGGGAAGCGAGCCGTCGGTTCCGGTGGCCGCGCCGACAAGCGGAGAGCCTGCAGAACCTTGCCATCGGTCAGTGCCTGGGTGAGATGCTCCTCCCAATCGGAGCGGAGCTTGTTGACGCGGCGCTCTAGCCCTTCCCGCAGCTGGCGCTCGAGATCCCGCCCGGCATCGTCGCGGGGCGCGGCGGCGACAACGGTGGCGCGGAGATCCCGCAGACCCAGGTCGTCGAGGTGAGTGAGGGCGGCTTCGGCTCGATCCATCCAGACAGCCGACTTGACGTCGGGCTGTAGCTGCTCGGCCAGCGCCAGGATGGACTCCGCCGCCACCGGCGGCCTGCCTTCGGCCTTGGCACGCTCCTGCTCGTCGGCGATCGCCTTGCGCATCGCCGGCATACCGCCCGTCGCCAGCCGGTCGGCGATGAGCTGCTGCTCGGGAGGCAGCCTGGCCATCAACTCGTCCCGGTGCTTCGTGCCCGCCTCCAGCCGAACTGGGCCTCGCTTCAGGCGAGCCGCTCGGTCGCTCGGGCGTCCTGCATGCTCGCCGCGAGCTGCGGCGTCACGGCGCGGGGAAGCCGAAGATCGTGAAGACGGCCCGCCTTCCGATCGCGGTCCGCGGGGCCGCGGGGGACCGGAACCCTCCCGTGGGGGTGCGCCAAGGTCGCGCCGAGCAGACGCCACCTCGCTCCCGGGGCGTGGGCGCGATCGTGCAGGGCGTTCACCGCCCCGCGTCGACGGGCGTCGATCACCGTCAGTGCCTGCCGCCTCGCCGGCCGCAGGCGGTTTGCTTCGACTGTCTGCGGGGCCCTCCCCCTCGCGCCGCGGGCGGCGGTCCCCGCTGGGGCGCCCCGGCCGGCGCTCCTCACCCTCTCGGAAGAACCGGCTCTCACGGCGCCGGTCGGGCGGACCCGCCAAGACGGTTGTCACCCCTGCGACGGGACGTTGCGTGCCGAGGACCTCGATGCGACCGGTCGGTGCCTCCTTTTCCTTCGGCGGCAGGACCGAGAGGACCGTGATGCCGTCGATCTCGACCTCGGCCTCGATCCGGACGATGTCGCCGACCTTGGAGCCCTTCGGCAGCAGCGACGTCGCCACCGCCCCCTTCGGCTGCCGGGCGCCGGCGGCGCGCCATGTGAAGGTGTCGTCGTCCCGAGCGCTCGTAAGCTCTACGTCCATCCGGTGAGGCATGACCGGCCAAAGCTACAGCTTCCGCGACATGAGGTTGTCATGTCGGGCTCGATGCGGATCTCCCATCCGATGGACGGACGCGCTACAAACGACACGTGAACTTGGCCGGCCCAGGCACGGGATCGGCCCCCACGGGGGGACGAAACGAGCCGGTGGCCATCGACTCGACGACGGCGCGCCGGCTGGAACGCCGCCGCTGGCAAAGCGTCGTCCTGCTGGCCGCCCTTGTCGGCGCCGGCATCGGCGCAGCCACCGGCTACTGGCTCGCCGAGAGCATCCACGGCCACTACCGCACCGTGGTCTCGTTCTCCCCGAACGAGAGCGTCTTCTCGACGATGTCGGACGCGCAGTCAGTGCTGCAGCGGGTGCTGCCGGCGGTCGTGGCGATCCGAGCCACGCGAACGTGTCCGTCGGGAGGAGTCCTGCGCTCGAGCAAGGTGTCCGGCACCGGCATGGTTCTCACGCCCGGTGGCGAGGTGTTGACGAACGACCACGTCGTCGCGCGGGCGACTGTCATCACGGTCACCCTCTCCGGGCGAGCGGGACCGTTGCGGGCCGTTGTGCTCGGCGCCGATCCAGCCGCCGACGTCGCCCTCCTGCAGATTGTGGGCGCCAAGGACCTACCCGTCGTGCATTTCGGTCGATCGAGCAGCGTACGAGTCGGCGACCCTGTGCTGGCCATCGGCAACGCCCTCGATCTCTCGAGCACCTCGCCCTCGGTCACGAGCGGCATCATCTCGGCTGAAGGGCGCGGCATCGAGGCGGCCGGCAGTTGTGAGAGCACCGAGCAGCTCCAGGACTTGCTGCAGACGCAAGCGCCTATCAATGCGGGCAACTCGGGTGGCCCGCTCGTGGCAAGCAGCGGTCTCGTCGTCGGCATGAACACGGCGACGGCCACGAGCGGTCCCGGCAACGCCCGGGCGGAGAACATCGGCTTCGCCATCCCCATCGACGCCATCGAGGCGCTCCTGCCGGCTCTGGAGGCGCCCTCCCTCGGGCGATGAGCGCCCGCCAACGGCTCGGGCGTCGTATCGTGGTCCTGAACACGACGAGGTGTCCCAATGATCTTCCAGCAATACTTCCTGGCTTGCCTCTCGCATGCCTCCTACCTCATCGGGGACGAGACGACCGGAAGGGCGGTCGTCGTCGATCCCCAGCGAGACGTCTCCGGCTACCTCGAGGACGCCGAGCGGCAGGGCCTGCACATCGAACACGTCATCGAAACCCACTTCCACGCCGACTTCCTCTCCGGTCACCTGGAACTGGCGGCGGCGACAGGTGCCGACATCTGCTTCGGCCAGGGGGCCTCGGCAGAGTTCCCCGTCCGTTGGCTGGGTGACGGCGAGCACCTGCCTCTCGGCGATGTCGAGCTCGAGATACGGGCGACTCCGGGACACACGCCGGAGTCCATCTCCGTCGTGGTCTACGAACATGCCGACGACGAGACTCCCTATGGCGTTCTCACGGGAGACACGCTGTTCATCGGCGATGTCGGCCGGCCCGACCTGCTCTCGAGTGAGGGCGTCAGCGCCGAGGCGCTCGCACGCCTCCTCTACCACTCGCTTCACGGCCGGTTGCTCACTCTGCCTGACGCCACCCGCGTCTTCCCCGCCCACGGAGCCGGCTCCTCGTGCGGCAAGAACCTGTCCAGCGAGACATCGTCCACCATCGGCGAGCAGCGGCGGACGAATTACGCCCTCAGGATCGCCACGGAGGAGGACTTCGTTGCCGCCGTGACCGTGGGCCAGCCGGTTGCTCCCGCCTACTTCCCCTACGACGCCCACCTCAACCGCGAGCAACGCGACCTCCTCGACGACCAGAGCCCGCCCCCCTCCCTTTCGCTCGGTGAGATGCTGGCCTCACAAGCCGCCGGTGCGGTCGTGCTCGACACCCGTGATCCGGCGGATTTCGCTCGTGGGCATTTCCGCCACGCGGTCAACGTCGGCCTGGCCGGTCGCTTTGCCGAGTTCGCCGGAGACGTCCTGCGACCCACTGACGCCATCGTGCTCGTCTGCGAGCCGGGACACGCCACGGAGGCCCGCGTCCGTCTCGGCCGCATCGGCTACGACGGGGTCACCGGCTGCCTCGAGGGCGACGTGAGCGACGCCCTCGCCGCAGCCCCGGACAGCTCCGAGCCGAGCTCACGGGTGACGGCCAGCCGTCTGGCGGAGTTCCTCGCCGAGTCGCCGGTGCGCCCGATCGCCCTCATCGATGTGAGGAACCCGTCTGAGCTGGAGGCAGGACACCTGCCCGGCTCGTTGAACATCCCGCTCTCGCAGCTGACCGCCCGGCTGGAGGAGATCCCGGCAGACCGGCCCGTCGTCGTCTACTGCGCCAGCGGCTATCGATCGTCCATCGCCGCCAGCGTCATCGCAAGAGCCGGTCACGCTGACGTCTCCGACCTCATCGGCGGTTATCAGGCCTGGGAGGTGGCCGCTACAGGCCGCCTCGAGGGAGCACTGCCTGGATGAGGTGAGGTCCGTCCTCGTCGAGGGCGCCGGCGAGGGCCTTTGTGAGCTCCTCCGCCGTCGTGGCTCGCATCGCCGGCACACCCATGCCTTCCGAGAGGGCAACGAAATCGAGCCCCGGTCTTCCGATCTCGAGCATCGAGCGAGCGGCGGGACCGCCGGCGTCGGCACCGACACGACCGAGCTCGACGTTCAAGATGGCATACGACCCGTTGTCGAAGATGACGTTCGTGACGTTCAGTCCCTCGCGCGCCTGGGTCCAGAGCGCCTGGATCGTGTACATGGCGCTTCCGTCGGCCTCGAGGGCGAGGACCGGCCGGTCCGGGCAGGCGACGGCCGCACCGGTCGAGAGGGGTAGTCCCTGCCCGATGGAGTTGCCCGTGAGGGACAGCAAGTCGTGCCTCGGGGCGCCCTCGGTGGCGGCTGGAAGGTAGATCCCCGCCGTGATCGCCTCGTCCGAGACGATGGCGTTCTCCGGCAGGAGGGCTCCGATGGCAGCCGCCACGCTGGCGGGAGTGAGCGCACCCGTCGGCAGTTGCGGTCGCGAGGCGGCCGCCAGCTTGGCCCCGTCGGCGGGAGCGCCCAGAAGGTCGGCCAGCGCCGCCAGGGCGCCCACGGCGTCGTCGCGCTCTCCGGCGAGCACGTGCACCTCGCAGCCGTCTGGGACGAGGTCGCTCGGCGTGCCCGGGTAGGCGAAGGGCGACACAGGAGATCGGGCGTCGACGAGGATGAGATGACGCAGCCCTGCCATCTGGGCCATGGCGAACTCGGCGAGATAGGCGAGGCGCTCCACGACCGGGAGGCCGGCACCCCGCTCGAGCCGACCGGGGAACGACTCGGCGAGGAGTTTGGCGTTGACGTGCTCGCAGATACGGCTGGCGGCGAGAAGTCCCGGCTCGCGGACGGCCGAGGCGCCGAGCAGGAGGGCAGCCGGCTCGCCGGCGACAAGGACGCCGGCGACGGATGCGACGACGTCGTCAGCCACCGGTGTGCGCCGACCGGCGTGGCGAACGTTCTCTGGGGTGGCGCTTGGGACGGTGGAGTCGTCGGTGTCGAGCCACGAGACGTCGGCGGGCAGCACCAGCGTGGCGACCTGCCGCGGTGGCCCGAACGAGGCGGCGACGGCCTCAGCGGCGTCGCGGGCGATGTCGGCCGGCCTGGCGCTCCAGCGGTACCAGCCCGACATCGGCTGGGCAAGGCTCTCGATGTCGGACTCGAGGGGCGCATCGTAGGCCTTGTGATACGTGGCGTGGTCGCCGACGATGTTGACGACGGGCGACTTTCCCCGGCGGGCGTTGTGGAGGTTGGCGAGCCCATTGGCGAGACCTGGACCGAGGTGCAGCAACGTCGCCGCCGGGCGGTCGGCCATTCGCCCGAAGCCGTCGGCGGCGCCGGTGACGACCCCTTCGAAGAGCGCCAGCACCGGGCGAACGGCGGGCACGGAGTCGAGGCTGGCGACGAAGTGCATCTCGGAGGTGCCCGGGTTCATGAAGCACGTGTCGACACCGCATACCTGGAGCGTCCGCAAGAGAGCCTGGGCGCCTTTCATGATCCTGCCTCCTGCGTCGTGCCGAGAACCTTGTCCGGGTTGAGGATGCCGAGCGGGTCGAACGACGCCTTGATCCGTCGCATGAGGGCAATACGCGCCGGATCCTCGAGGAGGAGGAAGGCCGCCTGCTTGGCCGTTCCGATGCCGTGCTCGCCGGAGATGGCGCCTCCCAGCTCCACGGCCGTGCGATACAGCTCGACGAGAAACTCCTCCCGCCTCTCGGCGTCGGGCTGGAACACCGACAGGTGGATGTTGCCATCGCCGGCATGCCCGCAGCCGACGCAGAAGCATCCGTGCTCGGCCGCCAGCTTGCCCGCCGCCTCGAGATAGACGGCCAGGCAGTCCCGCGGCACAACGACATCGATGATGTCGTCGGCACCGGCGGCCTTGGCCACGAAGAAGGCCCGTTCCCGCGCTCTGATGAGGGCACTTCCGGCCTGCCCGGGAAGGACGAAGACGTCCATCGCTCCCGCCTCCTCGAGCAACAGGCCGAGTGCCTCGACGTCCTCTTCGACGCGCTCCGACGTGCGCTGCTCGAGGACGACGACGAGGTAGGCGTTGGCCGCTTGCCGGAGGTCCTCCGGGATACCGAGGTCGAGACCTTCGCTGGCGGTGATCGAGGACATCGTGAGCATGTCGATGTACTCGAGCAGCGTCGGCGTGAGAGCGCTCGCGACGACGGCCGGAACGGCCGTGGCGACCTCGGCGAGTGCCCTGAACGGTGCCAGGACGGTAGCCGAGTGGCGGTAGAGCGGCTGCAGCTTGAGCGTCACCTCGGTGACGAGCGCCAGGGTGCCCTCCGAGCCGATGACGATCTGGCTGAGGTCGTAACCGGTCGACGACTTGACGTACTTGCCGCCGGCGCGGACGACCTCACCGGTGCCGAGGACCATCTCGAGCCCGAGGACGTTGTGGCGGGTGACGCCGTACCTCACCGCCCGCATGCCGCCGGCGTTCGTGTTGACGTTGCCTCCGAGGGAGGAGCCGTGCTCCCCCGGATAGACGGGGTAGACGAGACCGCGCGGCCGGATGACGGACTCGAGCTCGCTGAGGGTCACTCCCGGCTGCACGACGGCGACATGGTTCGACTCGTCGATCTCGAGGATGGCCTTCATGCGGGCGAACGACACGACGAGACCGCCGGGCGTGGGCACGCAGCCGCCGGACAGCCCCGTGGCGCTCCCACGGGCCGTGAGGGGTAGGCGCCTCTCGCGAGCGAGCGCCACTATGGCGGCCACCTCGGCGGTCGTCGCCGGCATGACGACGGCGAGCGGGGCGGTCGGCACCGACACGAGGCCCTCGTCGGTAGTGAGATCCTCCGTGATGGCATCGCCCTGCAGCACCGCCTCGCTGCCGACGATCGACGAGAGGCGAGCGAGCAGATCCTCGGTCGAGATCATCGTCGGCAGGCTACTGGGCCGATCACGTCCGCGGGCGAGCCGTCGAGCCGTACGATGCACGCCACATGCGGCCCGTTCCATCGCCCCTGTCGACAGCCTGCCTCCCGGGCAACCCGTGAGCGGGGCTGTCCCAGGCGCCGAGCACTCCTTCTTTCCCGTCGAGAGCCTCCCGTACGGCGTCTTCTCGGTCGGGGGCGGCGATCAACGCATCGGCGTGGGCGTCAGTGACTTCGTCCTCGACGCGGCCTCTGCCTCCCAGGCGCTGCACATGCGACCGGAGCAGGCCGCCCTGCTAGCGGCACCACTGCTCAACCCGTTGATGGCGGCAGGGCCGGTCGCCTGGCGCAGCATCCGCCAGTGGTTCACGGCGCTGCTGTCCGACCCCGCCAACGCCTCTGTTGTCGCACCCCACCTGCACGCCAGAGAAGACATCAGCCTCCACCTGCCGTTCGCGGTGGCGGACTACGTCGACTTCTACTCGTCCGAGCAGCACGCCAGCAATGTGGGTCGCATGCTGCGGCCCGGCGCCGAGCCCCTCACGCCGAATTGGAAACACCTGCCGATCGGCTATCACGGTCGATCCGGCACGGTCGTCGTCTCGGGTACGCCGGTGCGGCGGCCGTGGGGGCAGCAGCAGGCCCTCGCCGAGGTCGCCCCGCGCTTTGCCCCTTCGAGGAGGCTCGATGTGGAGGTCGAGGTGGGTTTCGTGGTGGGAGTGGGCACGTCGCTCGGCGAGAGCGTGGGCGTCGGTTCCTTCGCCGAGCACGTCTTCGGCCTTTGTCTCCTCAACGACTGGTCGGCCCGCGACATCCAGGCGTTCGAGTACGTCCCGCTCGGCCCCTTCCTCGCCAAGTCCTTCGCCACCTCGATCTCGCCCTGGGTCGTGCCGTTGGCGGCCCTCGAGGCGGCCCGATGCGAACCTCCCAGGCGAGACCTCCCGCTGCAGCCGTACCTGGCCGACGCCGAGCCGTGGGGTCTCGACCTCCGCCTCGAGCTCGAGTGCAACGGGACGGTCGTGAGCCGACCGCCCTTCGCCGGCATGTACTGGACGGCGGCCCAGCAGCTTGCCCACATGACGGTGAACGGCGCCAGCCTGCGCACGGGCGATCTCTACGGCTCTGGCACCGTCAGCGGGCCGACGGCGGGGGAGCGGGGGTCGCTCCTCGAGCTGAGCTGGAACGGGGCAGAGCCCGTTCGCTTGGCAGACGGCTCCGAGCGCACCTTCTTGCAGGACGGCGACGTCGTCACGATCCGGGGGACGGCGCCGGGTACCGGGGGCCAGCCGATCGGACTCGGCGAGGTGAGCGGGAAGATCCTGCCGGCCGCCCGCCGTTTCTGAGGGTCCGCCACCCGCCGCCGTTCGCCCGCGAGAATCGCGCCGTAGGCGCCACCTTCGTCCGTTCGGGGCATTCGTCGCCGGGGATCGCTCGGACGGGCGCAATCCACCCGCAGCCGGTCCCCGTATCTCCTAGCAAGTCGCTGACAAGGAGCTGAGAGATGGTCACAGGGTCGAGACGTTCCACCACGAAAGCTGCCTCGGGGCACCGCCTGCCCAGACGCCTGAAGCTCTTGAGTGCCCTCGGGGGGATCGCGCTCGTGGCCGCCGCTTGCGGTTCGACAGCGTCCACGTCCACGACGACCACCGCCGCCCCCGGCGCCGGCAGCTCGACCCCGACGTCGTCGTCGAGCGCCACCGACATGGTCCTCGTGAAGTCGGCCAGCGTCGGCGGCAGCACCGCCCTCGTCAACACGAAGGGCTTCACGCTGTATGAGTACGCCCTCGACAAGCCCGGCAAGATCGCCTGCCTGGCCTCGTGCATTGCGACCTGGCCGCCCCTTCTCCTGCCCTCCGGTGACCAGCTCTCGATGAGCATGCACGGTCTCGGGACGGAGGCACGACCCGGCGGCGGTGAGCAGGTGACCTACAACGGCTCGCCCCTCTACACCTTCTCCGGTGACAGCGCACCCGGTCAGGACAACGGCGTCGGCATTCCCCACTGGTCCGTCGCCCGGACCTCGTCGGCCAGCGGTTCGAGCACCACGACGTCGACGTCATCGAGCGGTGGCGGGTACGGGTACTGAGATCGAGCCGTAGCAGATACCGGAGCCGAGCCTGCCCGGCGGTCAGCGGGCGGCCGGCGCGGCGCCGTGCTCAGGGTGCCAGCGCCGCCGCCCGCTCGGCGAGCCCCGTGTCGCCGAGATAGGCGCACACCGTCTCGAAATCCGCGGTCGGGCCTGCCCACTCGAGCTCGTCGGCGGAGGCGAGGAGGGAGGGCTCGATCACGAGACGGGCGAGCTCTCGGAAGAGGAGCGCCAGCTCGAACCCCTCCGCCAGGGCCGCCACGAGCGACCCTGCTCTGACACGGCGGGCGACGGCGCCGTCCCAGGACGACACGTCGAGGGGGATGGCTTCGAGGTGCCCGTAGTGATCGAGCACCGTGGCGGCCGACTGCTTCCCCCAGCCGGTGATGCCCGGGAAGCCGTCGGCGCTGTCACCGACGAGGGCCAGCCAGTCGGGGATCGAGGCCGGCCAGACGCCGAACTTCTCGTGCACGCCGGCGGCGTCCATCACGAGCCGCTTGCGCCGGTCGAATTGCACGACGCGGCTCTCGACGACGCACTGGCCGAGGTCCTTGTCGGGTGTCCAGATGACGACCTGCTCGACGCGAGCGTCGGCGGAACAGACGTGCGCGGCCGAGGCGAGGGCGTCGTCCGCCTCGAGCTCGACCATCGGCCAGACGCGGACGCCGAGGGCGACGAGGGCCTCCTCGGCGAGCTCGAACTGCGCCCGCAGCTCGGGCGCCACACCGGCGCCGGTCTTGTAGCCGGGCCACAGCTCGTTGCGGAACGACTCGATGACGTGGTCGGTGGCGACACCGATGTGGCGCTCGCCCGACTCGAGCATCGCCACCACCGAGGCGACGACCCCCCAGGTGGCACCGACCTCCTTGCCGTCGACCGCCGGTCGCGCCTGGCGGCGTTGGCCGAAGAACTGCCGGAAGAGCTCGTAGGTGCCATCGACGAGGTGGACGATCACGGAACCGAGGGTAGGTCCTTCGGAGCTGATCCTGCCCGAACTAAGGTCGCCGGACAATGCCGTCGACTGACGAGATCGAGGCGGAGAAGCGCCGCGCGGCGGAAGCGGCCGCCGTGCTCGTCGAGGACGGCATGCGAGTCGGCCTCGGCAGCGGGTCAACCGTCGCCTGCCTGCTGCCGGTCCTCGCCGCCCGTCACCTCAACGTCGTCTGTGTCGCCACCTCGATCGCCACCGAGACCCAGGGCCTCGGCCTAGGCCTCGAGCTGGAGCCGTTCGACCAGCTGGACCGGCTCGACATCGCCATCGACGGTGCCGACCAGGTGGCGGCGGACTTCTGGCTCGTCAAGGGCGGAGGAGGCGCCCACACGCGGGAGAAGATCGTGGCGGCGGCGGCGGATCGCTTCGTCGTCATCGTCTCCAGCGACAAGCTCGTAGACGTGCTCGCAGCGCCGGTGCCTGTGGAGCTGTTGCGTTTCGGGCTGGCGGCCACCGTGCGAGCCCTCGGCGGGGCGGGGGAGTGCCGGTTGCGGGACGCCCCCCTCACGCCCGACGGCGGCGTTCTGGCCGACTACTACGGAGAGGTCGGCGCACCCGGAGCTCTCGCGGCCCGTTTGGCGGCTACTCCGGGGGTTCTCGGGCACGGGCTGTTCCCGCCTGAGCTGGTGCACGAGGTCGTCGTTGCCCGCGCCGGTGGTGTCGAGCACCTGCACCGTTCGTGACCTGCCGGCGGGCGGGGTTTCGAGCCTCGATCCGCAGCACGACGGTGTTCATGGTGGCAGCGGGTCGGAATGCGCCTCGCGGGAGCGGACGGGCGACGGAGATGCGGAATGCCGCACTCCAGCGCCGGGCGGCCGGCGCCTGCGGGGACATCCAGCGGGCGGCGACCTGCTGCGGCACGACGAGGTCGGCGCGCACGAGGCGGCTGCCCGGCCCGAGGAGCCGCCGGATGAGCGACGTCGTCACGGCGAAGGGAGGGTTGGCGACGACTCGAAACGGCTGCCGGGGGAGCCGCAGGTCGCTGGCGTCAGCCAGCACGACGACGACGCGCTCGTGCGGGAAGCGCTCCCGCAGTTGGCGTGCGCGACCATCGTGCAATTCGATGGCGATCACCCGAGCGCCGGCAGCCAACAGTGGAGCCGTCAGGGCGCCCGTGCCGGCGCCGATGTCGAGCACGAGTTCGTCCGGGGCGATCGCTGCCTCCTCGACGAGGCGAGCCGCCCAACGGCTATCGAGTCGGTGGTACCCCCACCACGTTGGTTTCCGCCCGGACACGGCGGACCATGACCGTTGTCATGCCGGCAAGTGTAGAGGCCGCCTCAGCGAGCGGCCGGCGAAGCGGCGGACGCTCGGTTGACAAACCGAGGCGGCTTCAGCCGAGGTAGCTCGTCGTTACGGGCACCCTGGCGTTGCCGCAGGCGTGATGGCCGGGAAGGCCGAACCCGTCCGTCGACTCGGAGTCGATCGTGCAGGCATCGGCGACGTAGCTGTAATTCGCCTTCGCGAGATGAAAGGACAAGCGGAACGTGGTCTCGTACTCGCTCGCCACCCTCGGAACAGCCGTCGTCTTCGAGACGGTCCAGCCGGACTTCCGGTACATGAAAGTGGGCGGGGCTGGGGTTGACCTTCCGCTGAAACTCAACCCCAGGTAGTCGTAGTAGGGCTTCGCAAGCTCAGCGGTGCTGACGGCGACAGGGAGAAAGCGCAGGAGCGTAAAGGAGATGTGGCAGGTGTTGCCGATGCAGTCGACCTTGCCGGCACCGAGGCTTCGCGTTGACACGACGTAGAGCGTCTCGAGCGCGAAGGTGCCGTTGACGGAACCGTCCGGGTTCAACAGGTTGACGGAGTACTCCGTCGCCGTCTCGGGTTGCACGCTGAAGGAGAAGGGCGCCTTGTGGTTGCGGGCGACGCTGAGCGCCTTCGACGGGCCGACCTGCTCTGCTCCTGTGAACGGGAAGGGCTTCCAGAGAAGCTGGGCTTTCTCGCCCGCCACTGCGTCGGTGAAGGTCCCGCTCAGCACGACGGGTTCCGACACCGCCTTGCCGTGCCAACCGAAGAAGGTGTAGTTGACCGAGGCGCGAGCAGCCTTGATGGTGGCGGGCGGCGGCGCCGCCGAGGCGCTCGTGGGTACTGCGAGACCGGCCATCATCAGTGCCGCTCCTGTCGCAACCACTGACCGAAATGCCGGACCAGACCTCACTGCACCTCCGGAGACACAGCCCCCGCGGCGCGCGACGCCTCCCAGGGGTGGGCTGGGTGGGACTATACCGCGGGCCATATCGGCGTGAACCTGGCTTTCTTTGCCTCCCTGCAGGCGCCCTCGGCGGCTTTGCACGCATCTGGGCAGCCGGCCGCCGCCACTCGCATTGCCGCCCACGAGCGGCCCCGTTCGATGGTGCATTGCGCTTCTCAGGGGACTCCCATTCACTCCAAGTAGTTGCCGTACCACTGAGAGTGAGGTGCCCCTGAGAGCGCATGGCGATTTCTGGTAAACATGCCCGTCGGGCGAGGGTCCTCGGAGGTCCGTTCTCCGAAGGCGGCTGTTTCGAGCGCGCCTGTTGTGCCGCTCAAGATCGGAAAGGCATGGCGAGAGATCATTTTGCGTTGTGTCGGGTTTCGACCGCTATGAGGTGGGTGGACCACCGGCGGAAGCCGACCGAGCCGAGGGTGCTCGACGCTGCTGGACCACCTGCCGGCCAGCTGCCCCAACAGGCCTTCTCGGTCGCCGGTAGCCGGCATGGATGACACGGCGTCAGACCAGTCGCTGACGGCGTACCTGCAGGTCGTCAACCGCCGCAAGTGGTGGGTCGTCGCCGTCGTCGTGCTCGCCGTCGGGGGAGCCCTCGTGTTCTCCGAGACCCAGGTCAAGCAGTACACGGCGACGGCGCGCGTGCTCGCCCAGGGCACGGGCTCGCCCACGACTGGTACGCAACCGCTCACGACGAGCCAGCTCGCCACCGACGCCCAGCTCGCCACGAGTCCGCAAGTGGTCAGCCTCGTGCGGGCACAGCTCGGTCGCAACCCTCCGCCCGTGTCGGTCTATCTCGTCGGCGCCACCAACCTCATCGCCATCGCCGCCACGAGCACACGGCCGAGCGACGCGGCCGCCGTCGCCAACGCGTACGCAGGCGCCTTTGTCACCTACGAGCTGGATCTCGCCACCTCACAGGCAAGCGCTCTCGTCGCCCAGTACAAGATCGACGTCGGGCTGCTCAGCAAGCAAGAGGCCCGTGCCAGGCGCAATCCGACGCAGAAAGCCGCCATCGCCGCCACTTTGGCCGGCGTCGACGAGGACCTCGCCAACGCCGAGGCTGCGCTGGGAGACCCGACGAGCGGCATCATCGCCGGAACGGTGGCATCGGTGCCGACGACGCCGAGCTCGTCGAAGCCGATCAACGATGTCCTTCTCGGGCTCCTGCTCGGCGTCATCGTCGGCTTGGGCCTCGCCTTCCTGGTGGACAATCGCGACGACAGGCTCACCTCGGCAGGCGATGTGCAGAAGATCATTCGTGACGTGCCCGTGCTGGCGGCCATCCCGAAGCTCGAATCATGGAGGCGGGCGAGCGATCCGGTGCTCGCGTCGCTCACGAAACCCACGACCCCTGAGGTCGAGGCGTACTGGTCGCTGCGGGCAAGCCTCAAGTTCCTTGCTCGAGAGCGGGAGATCCACTCAGTGGTCATCACGAGCCCGGCGGAGGGCGACGGCAAGACGGCCACGGTTGCCAACCTCGGTGTCGTGCTGGCCGAGAGCGGCGAGCGCACCGTCGTCGTCTCCTGCGATCTTCGCCGACCTCGCCTCGGGACGTTCTTCAACGGGAGCCGCGGTGCCGGGCTGATGTCGGTCCTCCTCGGCGAGGCGACACTGCAGGAGGCGGTGGTGGCTGTTGACGGAGTGCCCAACCTCTGGATCCTCGACACCGGGCCGCTGCCGCCTGATCCCCACCGCGCGCTCGCCGACGCAGCCGTGCAGAACGTCTTCAAGGAGCTGGCGGCAAACTTCGACATGGTGCTCGTCGACAGCCCGCCGCTGCTGCCGGTGGCCGACTCGCTCGCCCTCGGACAGGTGACGGACGCCACGGTCGTGATAACGGCGTTCGGCCGCACGAGGAAACGTCAACTGCGGCTCGCGCTCGACATGCTCGAGACCGCCCACATCGCCCTCGCCGGCGTCATCTTGAACGAGGTGACGCCGAAGGCGTCGTCCGGCTACGCCTACTACTACGGGTACGGGCAGGATTCGAAGCGACAGGCAGCCCACAAGAAGGCACGCTCCTCTCGCGGGCGCCTGCCGTCCGTGGAGGCGGACACCCACAGGAACGGATCCGCCCCGAAGGACGCTGTAGAGCAGCAGCCGCCAGTTGCACAGGGGGGTCTGACCTGGAACAGACCGGCGGGCCAGGCAGAAGCTCCCGGGTAGTGGGCCCCGCCTCCTCGGAGCCGCCGGCGGGGGGCTTCCGGCGGTTCCGCAAGCTGCCGGCGGGCCGGCTCTGGCCCGGTATCCAGCCCTTCGCCCCGAGGGGCCGCAGCGAGCTGGCGGCCATCGGCGCGTCGGCCGTTGTCACCGGTTTCGCCCAGGCAGGCATCCTCTACCTCCTCGTAGAGGTGGCCGTGTCGCTCTCGCAGGGGAGCGCACGCCTCTCGGCCAGCAAGAGCTCCCTCCTCGCCAGCCTGCACTTGTCGACCTCGAGGGCGATCGTCATCGGGCTCATCCTCGTCGTCGTGATGGCGATCGCCTCGGTGATCCAGGCGCGGCTGACGGCAAAGCTCATGTCGGGCGTGCAGACACAAGCCCGCCGCCAGCTGGTGGATTCCTTCCTGGAGGCGTCCTGGGCGTCGCAATCCAGCGAGCGCATCGGCCATCTGCAGGAGCTGGCGAGCACATTCACGACGCGCATGGCCGACGGCGGCGGCTACTTGGCGCAGAGCCTCATCTCGCTCTTCAACTTCCTCGCCCTCATCATCGCCGCCGTCATCGTGAACCCCGCCGCCACGGCGGTCATCCTCGTCGGCACGATCCTCGTTTCGTCCCTGCTACGACCGCTCGTGACGCTCACGCGGACCTACGCTCGCGTGCAAACGAAGTCGAACGCCCGCTTCTCGGTCAAGGTGGCAGAGATCGTCCGGCTGGCGCAGGACATGCGGGTCTTCCATGCCACCGCCCGCGTCAGGAGTCAGGTCGACGAAGCTGCCCGCGAGGCGGAGGCCATGCTGAGAAAGACGCGCTTTCTCCTCCGGGCGGCACCTGGTATCTACGTCTCGGTCGCCTTCGGTCTCGTGTTGGTCGCCATGGCGGTGATCGACTTCGCCCACCTCGGCGGCGTGGCGTCACTCGGCGCCGTCATCCTCTTCCTCGTGCGAGGCCTCAGCTACAGCCAGCAGCTCCAGAACACCCAACAGGGATCGGCCGAGGTCCTTGCCTACATAGACGAGGTGCGTGCTCGCATCGCGTGGTTCCGGGCCGATCCGGTTGTGGACGGTGCCCAGCCACTACCTTCTCTCTCGAGCATCGAGTTCAGCCACGTCTGCTACCGCTATGAAGGAGCCGACGACGTGTTGGCGGACGTCTCGTTCTCCGTGCGGCCGGGCGAGGCGATCGGCGTCGTCGGGCCCTCCGGAGCCGGCAAATCCACCCTCGTGCAGCTCCTCCTGCGCTTGCGTCAGCCGATGGCAGGTCTGTACCTCGTCAACGGAACGAACGCCCGAGACTTCAAGCTGGGGGACTTCTACGGCCGGGTGTCGTTCGTCCCCCAGGAGCCGCGCCTCATCCGCGGCACCATCGCCGAGAACATCCGCTTCTTCCGGGACGAGATCAGCGAGGCGCAGGTGCGCCGGGCTGCGACAGCGGCGAACCTCATCGAGGACATCGAGGCTTGGGAAGGTGGCTTCGATCGAGAGATCGGCGATGGCGCCGCTGACTTGTCCGGAGGCCAAAAGCAGCGAATCGCCATCGCCCGTGCGCTCGCCGGGCGACCGAACCTCATCATCCTCGATGAGCCGACTAGCTCGCTCGACCCAAGGTCCGACCACCTCGTCCTCCAATCCCTCAACGACCTGAAGGGCGAGGCGACTCTGATCATCGTGGCCCACCGCCTCTCGACGCTCGGGTTCTGCGACAGGATCATGGTGCTCGAGGCAGGCAGGGTGACGGCAATGGGGCCGCCTGACGAGCTGGCGAGGACGAACGCCTTCCTGCGGGATTCGCGCCGCCTCTCGACGCTCCCGTGACCCCTACGACGCTCCTGTGACCCCTACGACGCAGTAGGCGGCAGCCGACGGTCTGCTAGCCCTCGTTCTCACGGGGGTCGGCTCGCCTCGAGCACGTCGCGGTAGAAGGCGTCGCGGCGAGCGGTGAGCACTTCGGAGCGGTAGGCCTGCGCCGTCTCGAAGTTCGAGGCCGCCTCGGCGGTCATCCGCTCGGGGCTCTGCACGTACTCACGGATCCTGCTGGCGAGCGCCTCCGGATCGTCAGGTGGGACGAGCGAGCGGGCGGGCAGTAGCTCGGGCACGCCTCCGACCGACGTCGAGATGGCTGGCAGCCCTCGCGCCATCGCCTCGACGAGGGCGCGGGGGAGGCCCTCGTCTCGCGAGGCCAGCACGAAGAGGTCTGCTGCGTCCAGCAGCTCCCGCACGCGGGGGCCTGCAGGCACTTCGCCGACGAAGGTCACGCGCTCCGTCAGGCCCGCCTCGGCCGCCTGCGCCTGCAGCCCGCTGCGAAGTGGGCCGTCACCGACGACAGTGAGGCGCAGCTGCATCCCTGCGGCGCGGCAGCGGCGCAGCGACTCGATGAGCACGTCCACCCCCTTGTAGGGCTGCATGAGGGAGGCGACGGTGATGAGGTGGGCACCGTCGGGCACTCCGGTGTAGGCGCGAGGGCCTGCTGCCACCGCCTCTGGGCCAAGGTCGATGGAGGAGTACGCGGAGACGAAGGCTCCTGCCGGCGGCGGGTAGAGGCGCTGCAGGCTCTCCGAAGTCACATAGGCGACTCCGACCGCCAACATGAGCTGTTGGCGTAGCTGGCGAACGGCCAGTCGCTGGTAGATGGGGCGCAGCCACGCCTCGTTCGACCCCTTCGCCAACGAAGCGGCCGGGTCGCCGGCTATCTCGAGGGCGAAGCGGAGTCCGCGCCGATGGAGCTCGCGGGCGACGATCGGCCCGACCCGACCCGGCGCCCGCAGGATGTAGGCGTATTCGGGCCGACAGCTCTGGCGGGCGATGCGGCGCATTGTCGGGTGAGCGGCCAGCAGCTGCCGCGGGCCATGGGCGTCGGGCAGGGGCACGAAGGTGAGATCCTCGGGCAGGGGGGACGCTTCGGTCTCGATCTGCTCGACGCGACGGGCGCGGCCGAGCACGATCACGTGATCGAAGACCCGCCGGTAGCGGTCGTAGAAGGTGGGCGGGATGTGCGCCCGCACGGCTACGTGCCGGTGGGGGTCGATCGAGAAGTGGTGGTCGGTGGCGACGAGGAGCGTGCTCATCGGGCGCCCTGGCGTTGGCTCAAGCACGCCTCGGGTGGGCGTTGCGTGACAGCACTCGCCGATAGAGGAAATCGAGCTCCTTCCAGATGTCGTCCTCGAACTTGATCGAGGCGCGACGCCTCACCTCCTCTTGGTGGGCGTGCCGGTCACCGGTCACCCACTCGACGCAGGCCGCCTTCAGGCCCGCGCGGTCCCGTGGGCGGACCAGTTGCCCGGCGACGGAGAGGACCGACTCGGCCGTGCCTCTCGTCCAGTAGGCGATCGTGGGTACGCCGACGGCGGCGGCTTCCAGCGGTCCCATGCCGTAGCCCTCGCGCTCAGATGTGTGGATCAGCAGATGGGCCTCGCGCAGGTGCGACATCGGATCGTCCACCCAGCCACGCCAGTCGATATACGGATCGTCCGCCAGCATCCGTCGGCTGCGGGAGCCCCCGCGATCCCCCGGCAGGGCGTCACCGAGCACGATGCCCTGTGTCTTGATGTGGTCGTCGTTGAGGCTGTGAACCAGGTGAACGAAGTCCTCCGGGTGTTTGGCAGCGTCCAGGCGGCCGATCCAGATCAGCGTGAGGGGATCGAGATCTGCGCGCGGGCGGACATCCTCGTCGCCGTCATGAATGCCCGTGCCGCCTGAGGACATCTTGAAGAGGAACACGGGCGAGCGCCCATGGAGGAGGACATCGCGATACTGCGTCTGGTTCAGGACCGAGACGGCACTCCAGGTGCGCCACAGGGCAGGGTTGGAGAAGCGCCAGATCGCCCGGCGGACATATGAGCCGCCTTCGTCGAGGCTCGATCGAGCGGAATACACCTTCGGGACGGCAATCTGGCGCAGGCTCGGCCAGAGCGCCAGCGCCGTCGAGGGTCCGTGCACGTGGATGATGTCGGGTGCCGCCCTGGCCAGATCCGAGGTGATGGTGCCCGTGCGAGTCCATGAGAGCAGCGCCTGCTCCTTGCGCTGCAGGGGGAGGACGATGGCTCCGGAGTCGGCCGGGGGATCGGCGCAACCATAGAGGAACTCGTAGCCGTCCTCCTTGGCGGCCGGCGCGAGGGCGAAGGAGAAATGCGTGAACGAGTTCCACAGCGGTGCCAGATGGAGTACGCGGATGCTCACGCCGCACCCGGGCTGTGTGCCCCGTAGGCGCTGCGAAGCGTCGCCAGGCAGCGGTCGATCGCAAACTCGCTCTGTGTCATGCGCGGCTCGGTCTCGAGGCGGCGCATGCGGTGGCTCGGACCCTCCAGCAGCGCACTCGCCCAACGGCTGGGATCTTCTTGTAAGCCGAGGCGGCAGACGAGCTCAGGAATGACGGTCGCTTCGGCTGGCACAGCCGTCGAGCACACGGAGAACAAGCCGGCAGCCTGCGCCTCCAGCAAGGCGATGCCCAGTCCTTCGGCCGTGGAAGGGAAGCAGAAGGCGTCGAAGGCTCCCGCCATCAGACCGGCCACATCAGAGCGCTGCCCGAGAAAGTGAGTGCGCGCCTCGAGGCCGAGCTCACGGGCCTCCTGGCTAATCGATGCCGAGGAGGCGCCGCCTCCCACGAAGACGAAGTGAGCGTCGACGTCCTGGCTGACGAGCGCCCGCAGGATGCACAGCATGAAGCCGTGGTTCTTCTCGGCCTTGAAGTTGCCGACATGACCGACCACGAAGACCGAGTCGGACAAGGCAAGTTCCGATTTCGATACCGCCGGCGCCGAGCAGACGGCGGGGAAGTCCACGCCGTAGGGCAAGATGCGCAGGCGGGGCTCGGCTGCCCATCTCTCACCGAGGAGGGCTTCGGCCGCCAGGGTGCTGGATGCGAACACGTGCGTGGCGTACCGGCGGATCAGCCGGCGGGCGAGCTTGATGTAGAGGCCGCCGGCCGGCCGGGCGCGCGCCTGGCGCTCGAGACCGGCATTGTGAGAGTGGGCGATGCGCGTCTCGATGCCGGCGCGGGCGGCCACCCAGAGCACGAGGCCGCTGAACAAGCCGATGTGACTGTGAACGACGTCGGGTTTCTCTCTCGCCAGCAGACGGCGCAATTGGCGAACGTAGGCGACGGCGTGACGCCTCGTGGGCTTCGGCCCCGGAATGATCTCTCCGCCCAACGACCGGATTTCCTCGTCGAAATAGGCGGGCTTGTGGACGCTCGTCACGTAGGCGACACGCCACTGTTGTGGCGTGATCGCCCGCTGCACGTGCATCAGCCACGTCTCGATTCCGCCCCGGTCCATGCACGACAGGACGTGAAAGACGCGAGGCGACCTCGCCGCGGTTGGCGCCGGAGCGCAGGCACCTGCGACGTCAGCGGCCGCCGTCTGCCGAGCATGCCCGATGAGGTCGCCCGTCACCGGCTTGTGAGAAGGCGGCCGCCGGCCGCTTGTCGCAAGGAACCATCGAGGAGGGGGAACGACCGCGCCAGGGGACCCTGCATGGGGTGATCCTATAGCCGGGCTCCTTTGACGCACAGGAGTCGGGGTTGCACGTGCAGGGCCGGTAGCGGGCTCTCTCGATAGAGTCGTCGGATGAAAGTAGTGGTCACCGGTGGTGCGGGCTTCATCGGGGCCAACCTTTGTCGCGCGCTCTCCTCACGATCGCCCGTCAGCCAGGTGGTCGCCTTCGACGATCTCTCCACTGGGCTGTCGTCGAACCTCGAGGGGATCGACGCCGAGCTCTTCGTGGGCTCCATCCTTCATCCCGACGACCTCGGCGAGGCCTTCGCCGGCGCCTCTGCCGTCGTTCACCTCGCCGCCCGCCCATCGGTTCCTCGCTCGCTCGCCGATCCAGTGGCGACCCACGAGGTGAACGCCACCGGGACGGTTCGCGTCCTCGAAGCCGCCCGCAGGGCAGGGAACCCGCACGTCATCGTGGCCTCCTCATCGTCGGTGTACGGCAGCAACACCGAGCTGCCAACACGCGAAGATCTCGCCCCCCACGCGCTCAGCCCGTACGCAGCCAGCAAACTGGCGACCGAGAGCTACGCGCTCGCATGGGCCTCCTCCTTCGCCCTCGACGTCCTTGTGTTCCGTTTCTTCAATGTCTTCGGGCCGCTGCAGCCGGCCGGCCACGCCTACGCGGCGGTAGTGCCGACCTTCGTTGAGGCGGCCCTCGCAGGCGAGGCACTCGTCGTGCACGGAGACGGCCTGCAGACGCGTGACTTCACCTACGTCGACAGCGTGACCGAGGTCGTCGCCACCGCAGTCCTCGAGCGCGTCACTGCGCCCGGGCCGGTCAACCTCGCCTTCGGTGGCCGATCGACCGTGCTGCAACTGATCGACCTCCTCGAGAGCGTCATCGGTCATGAGCTAGCACGTCGTCATGTCAGCGCCCGCCCCGGTGAGGTCCGGGACAGCCAGGCGGACCAAGGGCGGCTGCGAGCCCTCTTCCCAGCCATCGAACCGGTCGGCCTCCGAGAAGGCCTCGCTCGCACGGTCGCCTGGTTCGAGGAGACTCAGCGCGGCGACCTCCTGCCCACCCGCCAACCCTGAGGCAGCAGGATTCCGCCCGCGTGGCTGCCGACAGGTGGCCTGTCGTCAGGCGGAGGTGTGCGCCCATCGAGCGGCTGTGATGACTGCCGGGCAGCTACCTCGCTCGGTCGAGCTCTTCGATGTCTACGCACATGGCCAGGGCCGGGGAGGATCGCACGTCAGCGTCGGGAACCTCCGGCAGAGATGCGCCCGGACCTGCGCCAGGTGAGCCTCGTAGGAATGACGCCTGGCGGTGTCGTAACCGCCCCGTATGAGGCGGCGCCGAAGCTCCGGATCGGACGTGACCCGGCGGACCGCACGCACGCAGGCGCCCGGGTCCGCCACGGGCACGAGGAGGCCGTTCAGGCCGTCGACGACGTACTGCTCCGCCCCCGTCGGCGTGGCGATGACGGGTAGTCCCTTCGCCATGGCCTCCATGGGCGCCTTCGGCATGCCTTCGTGGCGCGAGAGGAACACGAGGACCGAGGCGCCTCCCATCTCATCAAGCGCCTCCTCCCACGGCACGCGGCCGGCAACGCGCACCACTTCGGTGAGACGCAAGCGCTCGAGCTGACCGCTCAAGTCGAAGAGGGGGCTGCGGGCGCCGAGGAGGACGGCGCCGTGATCGGCCTCCCGTCGCATCTCGGCGAGAGCGCTGAGGAAGGTGTCGACACCCTTCTCGTAGCTGACCCCTCCGACGTGGATCCACCGCACCTCGCCGTCGTCGATGGAGTCCTCGCGATCGGCGATGTCGGACTCGCTGAACGAGGCGGTCGAAAAGGCGACGCCGTGACGGGTGCCCGCCGCCCGCTCTTCGCCCGGGGCGAAGAGCAAGCTCGACCGGGCGTCGAGAACAGCTTCGGCTCGTTTGGCGACCCGCGCCACCACGCCGAGGACCGCCCCGGCAACGGTGCCCCTCCGCCGCTCCGCCTTGATACCGAAGCCGGCAGCCGGAGACCCGACCGTCACGGTCATGAGCGGCCGGCGATAACAAAGGGCGAGGAGCAGACCGGCAACCGGCACAGGGTCGATCGACCAGGCGACTCCGACGGCGTCGCTCGCCCGAACGACCTGCCGGGCGCGGATCATGACCGCCAGGCACACAGGGACGCTGAGGAGGGCACGCCGCAGCGTCCGAGGTGCCCCCCGCGGGTGGAAGTCGCCGTGCTCGAGCCTGACGCCGACCCAGTCCGGCAGCGACGGCCATGCATCTCTCCCCACGAAGGCGACGCTTTCCGGTCCGGCACGAACCGCCAAGAGGGTCACGTTGGCGAACGGCTCGAGGAAGAGGCGCAACCGCTTCCAGTTGAAGGAGTCCAGCGCCGGCCGCTCACCGTCGTCCCGTATTCGGACGGGCGCGAAGAACGCCATCTCGCCCTTCGGCGATCCCTGTGACGGTCCCGCCCGCCCCGTCACACGCCAGCCGCTCCTCGTGTCGCTCGGCCGGCGAGCGAGGCGGCACCGTCGAGGCGGCGGTGCCGCCGGACACCGAGGAGGGCGCGAACGATCACCGCCACGAGGAAGGGCAGTAGGACCCCGGCAAGGATGTCGCTCACACCTTGACTGATCGTGATGCCGAAAGGGATCCGAAGGGCGAACTCGAGGGCGAGGACATAGGCGAGGATGCTGCCGGACTCACAGAAACGATCCAACCATCGCACCAATCGTCCGAGGAGGAGGAAGAACACCGCCACACCGAGGACGCCGAAGTTGAGGAAGCTCTCGGTCATCATGGAGGTGGCGTAGCTGGCACTGCCCCTCCAGGAGGCGTTCCCCACGAAGGTCTGGGCCTGAGCCATCGTGCCGTTCACCGGGAACACCTTCGAGAGCGGGGGCGGGAGCCATTCGGTGGCGGCCGCCACGAGCGTCGTCCCCAGGTAGTACCCCATGTGGTTCGTTTCGAAGCCGGCAAGGCTCACCACGCTGACGTCGAACCGAGAGATGTCGCCGGCGACCGTGTCAGTGACGTTGGCCGGTGACACGGCCACCTGAGTGATGGAGACGTTGCTGGGGGCTTCCCGGTAGTTCTTCCAGGCGGCGAGACCCGGTAGGGCAAGCAGGAGACCCACGAGCAACCACCGAGCCCGAAACGGCAGCACATAGCGGTGATAGAGGGCGAGCAGGACTAGCAAGGGCCCGAGGGTGGACTCTCGACCGGAGTTGTAGAGGTAGAACGGGACGAGCGGCAGGTAAAGGACACCGAGCCAAATGGCCGATGACAACCGTCCCATCGGTCGGCGCTGGGTGACGTAGTACCAGACGAGGGCGGCGCCGACGGGAACGCCCTCCACCCAGATCGTGTAGCGGTACGTACCGGAGTCGCTCTGGAAGACAGCGTTCGTGTTGCTCTCCTTGCCGGCAACCGACAGCAGGGCGTGAAGCGACCCGGTGACCGCCAGAATCCCGGCAGCGCCCGCCACGATGAGGACGATCCCGGTGACGAGCATCCAACTGGCTGGCCGCTCGCCGGAGTCGTCACGGCGCCGGGCTCGGCGCCTGCGGTTGGGCGCGGTGGCGGGAGCGCTCACGCGGGGACGCTGCGAGATGACGTACGCGGCGAAGGCAAGGCTCCATAGGAGGGCAGCAGGCAGCATGTAGGGCCAGATGTCCACCATCCAGTTCCACGACGCGCTGGAAAGAAGGTAGAGACGCGGGTAGATGGACTCGAACAACATGACGGGCGGTCCGAGGACCATCGTCCCCCAGAAGGCGTACAGCATGTAATTGCGCACCGAGAAGATCACACGCTGGTTGACGGCGCTGGGGCAGAGCGCCAGCAGCCCCCAGAACGCCGTCGCTGCCACGAACGCGCCTGCCACTGGCCGGGCGGTGTATCGCCACAACGCGATCAGCACCACCTCGTTCAACATCAGCAGGAGAAGAATCCGGCCTCGTAGCGAGAGGGACCGATCCGGCGTCGCCGGCGCCCAAGGGGTCCTCGCTCCGGTCGTCGCGGTCATCGGGAGCTGGGTCGCACGGAGGCGAAATGCTACCGGAGGCATACCCGATTGACCACTCCCGCCTGGGCCGAGTCGCCGTGTCCGCAGCTGCGGGGCGGACGGCGAAGCGAGCGGGCAACGACCATGATGTCGGCCGTGGATCGGATGCCGCCAGACGAGGACGACCTCACCTCGGCGCCGACGCGGCCATCGCTCGCCCTTGCGGAGACCCACGTCGCGGGCGTGCCTCGGCATGCGTCGGGACGCTCTCCGGCCTCCTTTCCGGAGCTGGCCGTCACGCTGTCGATCGCCGCCGCCGCCGCGGTGGCGACTGGTCTCGCCCGGGGCGCTCCGACGGGTATCGCGCCGCTCGACACCGCCTTCAAGGTCTTGCTGGCCCTCGTCTGCGTCGCTGCCGGCCGCAGGGCGCCTTGGCCCTTCCTGGCGGCTGCCGGTGCCGTCGCCGCCGCTGCCTGCTACGGCTCGGCGGGGGCGCTCGTCGCCGTCGGGGTTCTCGCGATCGCCCTCGT
>Ga0187879_10000061_pt1 | contig 92257 bp, 70 predicted proteins | sample June2016WEW_19_1_FD_132423 | JGI IMG/M metagenome (GOLD analysis project Ga0187879, IMG submission 132423) | Peatland microbial communities from SPRUCE experiment site at the Marcell Experimental Forest, Minnesota, USA - June2016WEW_19_10 | ecosystem: Environmental > Terrestrial > Soil >... | reverse complement strand
CGACCTCTGCGAGAGCAGACGGCACGCTGGGGGCGGCCACGAGCACAGTAGGCCCGGCCTGCCGAGCGGCCGCCGAGCGGCTCAGGTACAGGGCGATCGACGGAGCGACGGAGACGGGCCGTCCGCGCAAGCTCGGCAGCAACGCCCACGGCAGGGAGTGGAGCGCTCCTGTCGGCACGAGCACGAGCTCGGCGCCGTCCACCGCTAGGGCGACCTCGAGGTCGCCTGCGATCGGCCCGAAGAGGAGCTGATCGGCGGCCGCAGCCGCCCGCCCGAGCAACTCGGCGACAGCCACGAGGCTCCCCCGCGAGCCCCGCCCGACGACCAGTCGCCCGAGGGCGAAGCGAAGCGCCGCCCGCCACCGCGCCAGCTCGGCCTGCGGAGCCAGCTCGCGGACCACGCAGGACGCGGCCGTGCAGACGACGGCATGAAGGCTCCCCCGCACGGAGACGAGCTCGACGATGGCGGCGGATCCGCCGGCGGCGAGACCCGCCTGCACGTCCGCCACCGTCGGCACCCGGGGGGACGATCGACGTGGGCGGCCGGTTTCGATCGAGCGACGGCGGATGGCGGCTTCGAGCTGCCGGCGTCGCTCGGAGAGGTGCTCGGCTTCGCCCGCGGCGCCATCGCCGGCTTCCACCGCCAGCTCGAGGGCGGCCACTGTGTGTCGAAGTTGTGTGAGGCCATCCGCGAGGACGAGGTCGCGAGGAGGCAGAGCGTCTGGAGGCCAGAGGGAACGTGCCCGCCATCGCTCCGACCACTCGAGCACGGCGGCAGCCGCCCCCGCCTCCATGACGATCTCGAGGCCGAGCTCGGCGAGATCGGCCGACCGCAGGGTCGCCCGTGCCCGCAGCTCGGTAGCGCCGAAGGCCGCCCGATGCTCCTCGGCGATCTGCAGGCCCGCCTTGAGCGCCTGCAGAGCCGCCGGCCGGTCGCCCTGGCCGAGACGGCGCAGGGCGACGGCGTAACACATGCGTACCCGCTCGTCGGAGGACGCTCCCGCGGGAGCCGCCATGGCCTCGTCGACCTCACTCAGCACCGACACAGCCCGGGCGACGTCGCCACCCGCCATGGCTGCCCTCGCGGCGATGATGCTGGCTTCGAGGGCATGGACTCGCCAACCGGCGGCGCCGAGTTGGCCGGCGAGCACGCTGGCCTCCGTCACGATGCCTGCCAACACTCCGGCCTCGCCGGCCGGCGGTCCGTCCGCGTTGCGGCCGCCGCGGGTCACACCGGCGGCCGGCCCGGCGTCCACGGCGCTCTCGGGCACGTGCGCCGCCCATCTTGCTCGGGCCGCCACGAAGCTCGCCAAGGCAGCCCAGCCGGCGCGGCCCTGACGCCCGAGAGCCTCCGCCGCCTCCGCTGCCTGGCGGCCGGCTGTCCCGAGATCTCCGGCCGCCAGGGCGACCTCGGCCAGCATGAGCTTCGCCTCGGCAAGGTCGGCGGCCTGGCCGGCCCCCGCCAGGCCGGCGACAGCTTGGCTGGCCGCCGCCCGCGCCTCCGGCAGGAGCCGCACCGCCAGGAGCACCTCGCAACGGTCGGTGAAGGCGGCATGCGCGGGGATGTCCAGGCGCACGTACTCGTTGAAGGCCTCGTCGAAGTGGGCGAGAGCGGCCGGGACGTCCCCCCTCCGGGCGGCCACAAAGCCGAGGTTGTGCACGACGTTGGCGGTCCCGAGGCCGGAGCCCTCCTGGCGGAGGAGCCCGAGGGCCTCCTGCAGCTCGGTCTCGGCTTTGGCGTAGTCCCCAAGGTAGGCGTGCACGATCCCCTGGTTGGAGAGCAGGCGCGCCACCGGCGCCGACAGACCGGCCGATCGGCAGGTGACGAGAGCCATCGTCGCCTGCTCGAGTGCCTCGGGGTAGCGCCCGAGGCGCATCAGGATCGTCGCCCGCTGGGACTGCGCCCGACCGAGGGTGGCCTCGTCGGTCGCCAGCTCGATGGCTGCATCGATCTCGGCCATGGCGGCATCCGGCTCCTCGCACTGCAGGAGCACGATGGCGAGACCGATCTGAATCTCCGCCAGGCGGCCGACGACGCCGTCGGCGAGGGCGCGGTCTCGGGCACGCTCGAACCGCGCCCGTGATTCGGCCACTCGCCCGAGCCCGAGCTCGGCGAGGGCCGCCGCCCGCTCGGAGACGGCGCGCCCGTCGGCGGAGAGGTCGGTCCGCTCGAGGAGGCTGTCGGCGAGCGCCAGCGCTCGACGCGGATCCGCCGCCGCCAGCTCGAGCGCACGGTTCGCCTCCGCCAGGACGACATCGTCTTCCGGCGGCGGCACGGTCGCCCGCACCGCCGCCGTCACGAAGTCGGAGGTCGATAACGCCATGAGGTCCGCAGGCGTCAGCCGGATTGACGGTCAGAGACGGTGATCCAGCTGGTGGCGGTCGGCCCGGCGTCGCCGGTCAGCGGCACACAACGGAGGCTGACGGCACCCTCGGGCAGCCGCGAAGCATGGAACGTCCCGAAGTCATCCACTCCGAGCTGGAGGGTTCCCGCGGCGTGGCGCACCTCGAGCGCGACCGGCTGCGGCGGCACCACCTGGCACGTCAGCTCCCGGGTGGCGCCCTCCAACTGCACCTCGAGGGCGAGGCGAGGGCCTCGGAAGGTGAGCTGGCGGGTAGTCCCGGTGGCGTCACCCCGGATGCCGGCCACCGGCTCGGGATCGGTCGCCGAGTCATAGACGAGCACCGCCAGCTCGTCGTCGACCGAGCGGATAGCCGCTTCGGGCCCACCGTCTACGAGCTGGCCGAACCGCCGGAAGATCGCCTCCCGAGCGAGATCGGCCGGTTCAGCTGCCGTCGATCTTCCGCCGTCGTCCGACGTGGCCGCACCACCAGCTCCCTCCGCGGCGGTCTCCCCCCGCAGCGCCCGGGCCCGCTCGGAGAACGACACCACGTCGGCCAACGGCGGATCCACGGGGCGAAGTGTAGCGACGTGCCCGATCGGTTCACAGGCGACCGGCATCGATGATGCGACGCAAGAAGCGCTGTGTCCGCTCGTCCCTCGGCTCGCTGAACAGCTGCGCAGGTGGGGCCTCCTCGACGATGAGACCGTCCTCGAGGAAGCAGACGCGGTTGGCGATATCCCGGGCGAAACCCATCTCGTGCGTGGCGATCACCATCGTCATCCCGGATGCCGCCAGCTCGCGGATGACGTCGAGGACCTCGGCGACGAGCTCTGGGTCGAGTGCGCTCGTGACTTCGTCGAGCAGCATGATGCGCGGGCGCATCGCCAGTGCCCGCACGATCGCCACGCGTTGCTGCTGGCCGCCCGAGAGCCGGTCGGGGTAGTCGCCCTCCTTCTCCGAGAGCCCGAAACGGCTGAGCAAGGCCTTCGCCTCCGCCTCGGCATCGTGTTTCGGCACGCCGAGGGCCTTCATGGGGGCGAGCGTCACGTTGGAGAGAACGTCCATGTGCGGAAAGAGGTTGAACGACTGGAAGACGATGCCGATCTGCCGGCGAACGAGGTTCTGGTCGAGAGCCGGATCGGAGGAGATGTCCTGGCCGAAGAGCACGACGCGGCCGGAGTCGATCGGCTCGAGCAGGTTCATGCAGCGGAGGAGCGTTGACTTGCCCGACCCGGAGGCGCCGATGAGACAGACGACCTCGTTGGTGTCGACAGCCACGTCGATCCCCTTCAGCACCTCGAAGGCACCGAATGACTTGTGGAGCGCCTCGACGCGCAGGGCTTCCGAGGAGAGCAGCGCGTCAGCGCTGGAATTGCTCACACGAGCGCTCCTGCCAAGCGACGACTCCGGTCCCGGGCGATCAGGTGGTCGGTGAAGCGTGCGAGCGGGATCGTCAGGATGAGGAACAAGATGGCGGCAACCATGAAGCTCGAGTAGTTGAAGACGGTGCTGGCGTAGATCGATGCCGCCTGATTCGCTTCGATGGCGCCGATGACGCCGACGAGGGCCGTGTCCTTCTGCAGGCTGATGAAGTCGTTCAGCAAGGCCGGGAGGATGTTGCGCACCGCCTGGGGGAGGATCACGTAGCGCATCGCCGTCCAACGAGAGAGACCGAGCGAGCGGGCAGCCATCGTCTGGCTCCGGTGGACCGAATTGAGGCCTGCTCGGTAGACCTCGGAGACGTAGGCGGAATAGGACAGCACGAGGGCGGCCGTGCCGTAGACGGCTGGCGACTGCGTGGAGACGAAGTGGAGCGAGAGCGCCGGCACCCCGAATCCGATCATGTAGATGACGAGCAGCAGGGGCACACCCCGGAAGATGTCCACGTAGATGGTGGCGACGATGCGGAGGGGGAACATCACCGGTCCGGAGGACTGCCGCACCAGCGCGATCACGAGCGCCAGGATGAGAATGAGCACCTCGGCAACGAGGAACATCTTGATGTTGAGCACGATCGCGGCGCCGACGCCGGGAAGGCCCTTGCTGGGGTTGCCGACGAAGCTGCGCCACATGTTCGTGCCGCTGAAGAAGGCGTGACGGACCGTCCCGCTGCCGGGAGCCAAGAAGAAGATCGCCCCCAGCACGGCGATGAAGACGACGGTGCTGAGCGTCGAGATGACAGTCGAGCGCCGGTCCCCGGCGCGAAGCAGTCGGGGACCCCGGTCCCCCGTCGCCCCCCCGAGGGGCTGCACTCCCACAACGGGATCCCAGGCGGAATCCCTCCTGTCCCGGTTCAACGCAGGACCGACCCGCTCAGGGCTCGATCGTCGGAATCGTGTTGTAGACCTGCAAGTACTTCTTCGAGTAGCTGGCGAGCGTTCCTTTGCTCGTGAGGTACTGCAACGCCTTGTTGACGCAACTCACAAGCGGGTCGCCTTTGTGGAACAGCAGCCCGAAGTGCTCCCCGGTGCTCGGGAACTGACCGACGACCTCGGAGCCGGGAATCTCGTCTGCGGCGATGTACTGCGCCGTCGGGGTGTCGGTGACGAATGCCTCGATCTGGTGGGTGTCTAGGGCACTCTTGACGTCGTTCAAGGAGCCGTACACCCTCGTCTGCTTGCTCGGCTGGATGTACTGCGAGATGTAGGCGAGGCTCGTCGACCCGATCGAGTCCCCGTACTCGTAGGTCTTCAAGGCCGCCGGCGAGTGGTCCTTCGCCAGCGGGCCGTTCTTCAGCACGACAAGGGCCTGCCGGTCGGCGTAGTAGCTGATGCTGAAGGTGACTTCCTGCGCGCGGGCCGCCGTCACCGAGATCTCGTTGATGTCGAAGTCGAATTTCTTCGGCCCGGGGGCGTAGGAGTCGTTGAACGGCTCATATGCCCATTTGACTTGCGACGTGGTGAACCCCAGCGCCCTGGCGACGGCGTAGGCGACGGCTGCTTCGTAGCCCTTGCCGTTTTCGGGGTGGTTGTTGACGAACCAGGGCGTGTAGACGGGGTCGTCCGTGGCGACCGTGAGCTGTCCCTTTTGGTAGAGGTCGCCCTGGATGGCGGTGTTGCTGCAGGCCGCCCCGAGCGGACCCGTGGCGCTCGACGTGGCCGTCGAGGAGGCGGTCGTCGTGGTGGAGGTCGAGCTCGTGCTGCCGCAGGCGCTCAGGCCTGCGGCGAAGACCACCACCGTCGCTACGAGGAAGAGCCTTCGCATGTCGTTCACGCGCCTTACCGGGGATCACCCCACTGAGGGACCGGGCCGTCCCGATGCCCGGTCGAGGGCTTCCGAGCCTACTGTCCGGCCGGGCATCTGCCCCGGGGACAGCGCGCCAGACGGCATGAGGGGACGTCCGGCCGGCGTTTTCGATCCTCGGCGGGGAGCGCCCTAACATCGTCGCTGTGAAGGACCTCACTGTCGTCGCCATCCCGCTGTATTTCGGCAGCATGGGCGCCGAGTACCTCTGGTTGCGTGACCGGCGCGAGGAACTGGAGGGCTCCCCGGGCATCTACGAGCGCAAGGACACGATCGCCAGCCTCTCGATGGGCGTGGGAAGCCTCATCGCCCCTCTCGTCATGCCGAAGCTCCTCAAGAACCTCGTGCCCGGCAAGGGCAGGTACGGCAAGCAGCTCATGGGGGTGGCGGTCGGCGCGGCCGCCGTCACGACCTTGGCCGATGTCCTCGTTCGGCTGGACGACCGCGCCCGCCAGCGCCATAACGGCGACACACCCCTGCTGGATCCGGGCGCACGCGGCGCCGAGGCGCTGCTGACCGGCCGGCCGAGCGTGCGCAGCCGTGTCGCCCGGGTAGCCCGACCCGTGGCCGCCGCCGGCGGGATCGCCGCCATCGTCGCCGGCGGCCTCGCCGTCACGACGTCCTGGGCCTCCCGCACCAGCATGGACCGCCTAGCCCGCCGGCGCCTCGTGCGCTCGCTCGGGACCGGACCGGCGGCCGTCGCTGGCGCCGTTCTCGCCTGGGACTTCATGTACTACTGGAACCATCGGGCGATGCACGAGAGCCGGTTCATGTGGGCCATCCACGTCGTCCACCACTCGAGCGAGCGCTACAACCTCTCGACGGCGCTCCGCCAACCCGTGGCCGAGGCCTTCGGGACGTTCCTGCCCTACTCGGCCCTGACCCTGCTCGGCTTCGAGCCGGCCCTCGTCAACACCGCCCGCGGCGTCAACCTGCTCTACCAGTTCTGGATCCACACCGTGACGATTGGCCGGATCGGCCCCTTCGAAAAGGTGCTGAACTCACCGTCGCACCACCGCGTCCACCATGGCAGCAACGGCCCATACCTCGACCGCAACCACGGCAGCATCCTCATCATCTGGGACAAGCTGTTCGGCACGTTCGAGCCGGAGGACGAACGCGTCATCTACGGTCTCACGAAGAACATCAACACCTTCAACCCGATCCGGATCGCCGGCCACGAGTACGGCGAGATGTTCCGCGACGTCGCTCGCTCGCGGACCTGGCGCGACCGATTGGGTTTCGTGCTGCGAGGTCCCGGATGGGCAGGTCGCCGTCGGGCCGAGCAACTCGGACAAGTCGGCCGGCAACTCGAGATGCCCGCTCAGGGGCCCCCAGGACGAGTGGGCGATCAGCCGGCAGCATGACGTCAGGGCGCTCACCCGAAGGGCGGTGTCGGGTGTGAGTGGTGGTGGTGGTGGTGGTGGAAGGAGCGCCAGGCGAGGCGGCGCCACAGGATCAGGCCGACGATTGCGATCAGCAGCCAGGGCAGGTGCGGGCCGGTCAACAGCGACGAGGCGGCAGAAACCACGAGGGCGGCAACGAGGATGACGCCGACGAGGCGCCAGTGACGCCGGCGAGGTGCGGGCGGCGGGTTCGGGGCTGCGAAGCCCGGCAGATCGGTCGTGAGACCAGTCAGGTCGGAGCGCGTCTTGGCCGACATCGCCCGATCGAGCCGCTCCTTGAATTCCGTGTCGTCCAGCCGCCCATCGGCGTAGTGCCTCGAGAGGACGTCGCCGACGGCGGCGCGTTCCGCGTCGGACACCCTCAGGTCAGCGGTGCCGGTGCGGCGGGGGGTGTCGTACCACCACGCCCGGGGGGGAGGGGTGGGAGGAGGTGTGGTCATGTCGTGGAGTTCCCTTCTTGTTGCGAGCTAGACCCTCGGCGAGCGCCACCGGCGCTCGCCTTGGTGCAGGAGTCTCAGTAGCTTCGGTGCGAGTGCAGCAACTCTGCTGCGATGGACGTCTCGGAGCCTTCCTCCGGGATCAGCAGCCAGCCCGCCAGGTAGAGCGGCAGACCTGCCCCGCCGACGAGACAGAGGACGGCGATGACGATGCGGACGATGGCGACGTCAACGGCGAGGTAGTCGGCGATGGCGGCTGCTACACCGGCCACCAAGCGGCCCTCACGGGGCCGGACGAGCGGTCGGAGCGTTGCCCACTCCGGGGCGTTGGGGTTGTCGGTGGCACCGGTCCCATCTGTGGTGTTCTTCGTGTCTGTTTCCATGATCCGATCATGCGCCCAGCGAGCCGCTGTGATAATCGGGGATGACCCTGAGGCGCCCCCGAGGAGGTTGGCATTGACTCCGGGACGCTCCCGATGGTCTTCGGCGGCGTCCGGGCGCGATCATCGAGTCATCGAGGAACCCACCGACACCGGAGCGGCACGACCGCCGGCACCCGATGGTGCGGGCTGGCCCAGCTACCCAGGCAGGCCGAGCGAGCCGCGCGGCGCGGGCGTGCAACGGGGCGGCCGGAGGGGGCGGGGCGGGGCGGGTCCGCCCTGGATGAGGCACCACCACGACCGCGAACTCTGGGAGCTCGACCCCAACGGAGGCTGGCCGCGAGGACGCCATCACGGCGCAAAGCCGTGGCACCGACCCCGCGACCGCGGACCGATCCGCCGCAGCCGAGACGAGCGCCTCGTCGCCGGCGTCGCCGGCGGTCTGGCGCGGCGTCTCGGCTGGGACCCCACCATCGTTCGTGTCGTGCTCCTGATGGTGTCTCTGAGCGGCTTCGGGGTCGGCGCCTACGTGCTCGCCTGGCTGCTCATCCCTGCCGACGGCGAGACCGAGCCGATCGCCGCCCGGTCCCTCGCCGACCGCCGTGGCCTCGCCCTCGTGCTGGCCTTTCTGCCACTTCTCGTGATCGTGCTCCTCATCGGATCCGCCCTCGAAGCCAGCTGGGTGAGCACGCTCGCCGTGCCGGCGATCGTGAGCGCCGCCGGATTCGTCCTCATCTGGCGCAACGCCGACCCCGTGGAGCAGGCCTTCCTCCACCGGGCGGCCGCTCCGGTACTCCAGCTCACGCAAGCGCCGGACGGTTCGGGTCGCTCCCGGCGGCTCCTCTTGCGGCTCCTCGTGGCGCTGGCCCTCCTCACCGGAGGCCTCGTAGCCCTCGTGGAGACGCGCACCGCTCGAGCGGCCTTCCGCCCACTCCTCGGCCTCCTGCTCATCATCGCCGCCATCGTGACGGTTGTGGGACCGTGGTGGTTGCGCGTCGCCCGCGACCTTGTCGTGGAACGGCAAGCCCGCGCCCGGGCCGAAGAGCGAGCGGAGCTCGCCGCCCGCGTGCACGACTCGGTCCTGCAGACCCTCGCCCTCATCCAGCGACGGGCCGACCAGCCGCAGGAGGTCGTCCAGCTGGCGCGGGCGCAGGAACGCGAGCTGCGCTCGTGGCTGTTCGATGGGAACCGGCCGGCCTCGGCCGGCGACCAGGACACCACCTTCTCGAGCGGCGTACACCGGATCCAGGACGACATCGAGGTGCTGCACGGCATCGCCGTCGAAGTCGTCGTCGTAGGCGACTGTGAGCTCGACGACGGTCTCCGCTCCCTCCTTGCTGCCGGTCGTGAGGCTGCCGTCAATGCCGCCAAGTGGTCAGGGGGATCCACCCTCTCGCTCTTCGGCGAGGTGGAGGAGGACACCGTGTCGCTCTTCGTGAGGGACCGAGGCGTCGGCTTCGATCCGGAGGCCGTGGCGGAGGACCGGAAAGGTATCGCCGAGTCGATCCGAGGCCGCATGACCCGCAGCGGCGGCAACGTTGCCATCCGAAGCAGTCCCGGCGCCGGCACGGAGGTGGCCTTGAGCATGTCGCGCGAGCCGGGCCGGCGAGCTCGAAGTGCACGAGCAACATGAGTGCGCAAGCGCTCCGGCCGCGGGTGTTCCTCGTCGACGACCATGAGCTCTTCCGCAAAGGCGTCCGAGCCGAGCTGGGTGAGGAAGTCGAGGTGGTGGGCGAGGCTGATGACGTCGAGCCGGCCATCGAGCTGATCAGAGAACGGCTGCCTGACGTCGTCCTGCTCGACTTGCACCTGCCTGGCGGGGGCGGCCAGCTCGTCATCGCCGCTGTCAGATCGGCCGGGGAGGCGACCGCAGGCGTGAAGTTCCTCGCCCTGTCGGTCTCGGACGCCCCCGAGGACGTCATCGCCGTCATCCGGGCCGGCGCTCGAGGCTACGTGACGAAGACGATCTCCGGGCCTGAGCTCATCGCCGCCGTCCGCCGCGTGGCCGGCGGCGATGCCGTCTTCTCGCCGAGGCTGGCGGGGTTCGTACTCGATGCGTTTGCCGCTACGCCTGCGGAACTGCCGGCCTTCGATCCTGAGCTCGATCAACTGACCCCCCGCGAGCGGGAGGTCCTGCGCCTGATCGCTCGGGGATACACCTATAAGGAGCTCGCCCGCGAGCTCTCCATCTCCCCGAAGACGGTCGAGACACACGTGTCGGCCGTGCTGCGCAAGTTGCAGCTGTCGAGTCGCTACCAGCTCACGAGATGGGCGACCGAGCGCAGGCTCGTCTGAGTTTCCCGACGTCCGCCAGACCGTTGGCGAGGGCGCCCTACAGGCCTGACAGCGGTGCCGGCAAGTTGCTGGCGGCACGGCTGACGCCACCGACCGAGCCGGGCGGAAGCTCGGCCGATGGCGTCGTCCGGATCGCTGGCTGCCGAGCCCTCAGATCCGTGCCGATGCGGACGAAGGGGTTGTCGACGGGAACCGGCACCTGCCAGACGAAGTTCATCTGAGTGGCAGGATCCTCCCCGAAGGCGATGTGCCGCCCGAACGGCTGCACGACCGAGCCGGGCAACCGGTCGGACCGACGAAGGACCGTCGGCGCCCGCTTCGAGCGGACATGAGGCTTGGTCTGAGCGGAGGCAACGCCCGTGCCGATGACCGGGCCGGCCAGGCGGAGGTCTTTGGAGGTGGGGTGTCGGGTCACGCTGCGCACCGTAAACAGCCCAGGTGTCAACGAGGTGAACTGACAGCGACGAGCCAGCGACGTGTACCTGAACACTTTCCGCCCGGCCACAGGGGGGCCGCCGCCGGGCACCGATAGGCTCCGTGGGTCATGAGGGAGGAAGCAGCCGTGGCGCAGCAGATAGCCCATGTCGACTACCTGGCACTCGGCGACGAGCCGCACCTCGTCGCCCACGAGTGCACGGGATGCGGCGCCCGCTACTTCGACCGGCGCAACGCCTGTGCCGGCTGCTTCGCGACCGAGTTCAGGTCCGTCGAAATCCCCACGAGCGGTGAAGTTCGCGCCTTCACGATCGTGTCGCTGGCCGCCCCCGGGATTCCCGTCCCCTTCGTGGCGGCCGTGGTCGACTGCGGAGGCACGAGCGTGCGAGGCAACCTCATCAATGTCGAGCCGGATGCTGATCACGTGACGACAGGTATGAAGGTCCGTCTCGCCACGTACTCCCTGGGTGTGGACGAGGCCGGGACAGAAGCGATCGCCTTCGGCTTCGAGCCGCTGAGCTGAGAGAGCGAGGACACATGGCAAGCGACGACATCTGGATTCTCGGCATCACGATGACGAAGTTCGGCAAACACCCGGACAAGGACACCATCGACCTGGCTTGCGAGGCGGTCATGGGTGCACTCGCCGACGGTGACGTCAGCATGCGAGACATGGGTGTCCTGGCCGCAGGCAGCCTGATGGGTGGCCTCGGCATCGGTCAGGCTCTCCAGAAGCAGGTCGGCCAGACCGGCATCCCCGTCTACAACGTCACGAACGCTTGCGCCACGGGGGCGACGGCGTTGCGGACGGTTGTCATGTCGATCAAGGCAGGCGAGGCGGACATGGGTCTCGCCGTCGGGGTGGAGAAGCTCGCCGGTGCCGGTCTGCTCTCCGGCGGCTCCCGGAAAGCCGACGGCGGGACGTGGCAACCGAGCGGGCGGTTCGGTGCCGTCGCCCCCGTCGACGGGCGCATCGGCACCGAGACGATGCCGGGTGTCTTTGCTCAGATCGGAATGGAGTACGGACACCGCTACGGGGGCACGAGTTTCGAGCTGTTCGCGCGCATCTCGGAGAAGAATCACGCCCACTCGACCCTCAACCCCTTCGCCGCTTATCAGAAGCGCATGTCCCTCGAGCAGATCATGGGCGATGTCATGATCGCCTATCCGAACACCCGGCCGATGTGCTCCGCCAACTGCGACGGTGCCGCCGCCGCCGTGCTCGTGAGCGGTGCCAAGCTGAAGACACTCTCACCCACCCAGCAGCGCAGGGCCGTGAAGGTGGCCGCCTCCGTGCTCACGACGGACCCGTACGAAGAGGCGTGCCAGATCCTGCCGAATGTCAACACCCTCACGCGCAACGCCGCCCGCAAGGCCTACGAGCAGGCCGGCGTCGGACCGGAGGACCTCGACCTGGTCGAACTGCACGACTGCTTCGCCACCGCCGAGCTCGTCCACTACGACAACCTCATGCTCTGCGAGGAAGGGGGGGCGGCCGACTTCTTCAAATCGGGTGCCACCTGGCGCGACGGAGCCCTGCCGGTGAACGTCTCGGGCGGGCTCCAGTCCAAGGGACACCCGATCGCGGCGACGGGCATCGCCAACGTCTGGGAGGTCGCCACCCACCTGCGGGGCGAGGCGGGCGACCGCCAGATCGTGGGCGCCAAGGTCGGTCTCGCCCACGTCATCGGTCTCGGGTCGGCCTGTGGCGTTCACATCCTCGAGCGCTCCGCCGCCTGAAACGACGATCGTTCCGCCCCCGATTCAGCGTCGCCTGCCAATCTCGATCCCTACGACCATGCACCTCGTCCTCCTCGGCTCCCCCGGATCCGGCAAGGGAACACAGGGCCCCCTGCTGGCGAAGCACTTCGGTGCCGTCCACATCTCCTCGGGCGAGCTGCTGCGCGCCCACCTGACCGACCCAACCTCCCTCGGGAAGCGGATCGAGGACTACGTGCGCACGGGCGAGCTCGTCCCGGACGAGGTCGTCATCGAGCTGCTGCGCTCGGAGATCGCCGCTGCTGTCGCGAACGGGGGGTACGTCCTCGACGGGTTCCCGCGGACGTTGCGCCAGGCCGAGCTCGCCTTCCAGGAGGCGTTGCCGATGGGGGCGACCGCCGACGCCGTCGTCTACCTGGCCGTGCCTGACGAGATCGTTCGCCAACGGCTCGCCGGGCGAGCTGCCGGCCGACTCGACGACGGCGACTCGGACGTGACCGAGCGCCGTTTGCGCATCTTCCATTCCGAGACGGAGCCGCTGCTGGAGTACTACCGCAACCGGGGCCTGCTCGTGACCGTTGACGCCACCGGGGCGCCCGAGGACGTAACGGCAGCCACGATCGCCGCCTTGGAGCGGCGCTGAGGTTGCCTGCCGACGCCGACGACGCCGTCAGGTTTGCGAACGAGCTAGAGGACGAGCTGCGGGCGCTCGGAACCCCGGCACGGGCCGAGTCCGAGCGTGCCTACCTGAAGAGCGACCTGCAGTTCCTCGGGGCGTCCGTCCCGGCGATCCGCCGGGTCGCAAGGACGGCGGGCGCTCGCTACCCGGTGGATGAACACGACGCCCTCGTGGCTCTCGTCACGGCCCTCTGGACTGCCGGCGTTCACGAGCGACGCATGCTGGCGGTCGAGCTGCTCGTCATGCACTCGGGCTGTCTTCGGCCGGAGGATCTCGTGCTGCTCGAGCGGCTGCTGCGCGAAGCACGCACCTGGGCGCTCGTCGACTCGCTCGCCGCCCAGGTCGTCGGTCCCATCGTGGACGCCCACCCCGAAACGGTCCCCACCCTCGACCGCTGGGTGGGCGACGACGACTTCTGGCTACGCCGGTCCGCCATGCTGGCGCTGCTCGTGCCGCTGCGGCGAGGTGAGGGCAACCCGGAGCTGTTCTTCTCCTACGCCGACCGGCTCCTCGAGGAGAAGGAGTTCTTCATCCTCAAGGCCATCGGATGGGTCCTGCGGGACCTCGGGCGACGCCGATCCGGGCTGGTGCTGGAGTGGATCACACCGAGGGTTGGGCGGGTCTCCGGGGTGACGCTGCGGGAGGTCCTCAAGTGCCTCCAACCCGAGCAGGCAGCTGCGTTGCGCTCGGCCTACCGCCAACGCCGGCCGTAGAGCCGACTGAGATGGCACGGCTCGTCGCTCGCGGCCGGAGCCGGCGACGAGGTCTCTAACCTCGCGACATGACGGGTAGAGGGCGGGTGAGAGTCGAGCACGGACACAAGCGGGTGCGGACCTACCTCGGCGGTGAGCTCGTGGCCGACACCATCCGACCGTTGCTGGTCTGGGAGATCCCGTACTTTCCGGCGTACTACATCCCCGCCGAGGACGTGCGCTCCGAGCTGCTCGTCGAATCAGGGAAAACGGAGCACTCGCCCAGCCGGGGTGACGCCGCCTACTTCAACGTGAAGACCCACCGGGCGGAGGCGGCGGACGCCGCCTGGACGTATCCAGATTCGCCCATAGACGAGCTCCGCGGCGCCATCCGGATCGACTGGGACGCCATGGATGCCTGGTTCGAGGAGGACGAGCAGGTCTACGTGCACCCACGCGACCCGCACTCGCGCGTCGACGTCCTGCGAAGCTCGCGACACGTCGAGGTCGCCATCGATGGCACCAAGGTGGCCGACTCAGCCCGGCCGGTGCTCCTGTTCGAAACGGGGCTGCCTGTCCGTTTCTACCTCCCGAAGACTGATGTTCGCCTCGACCTGCTGACGCCTGCGACGACGACGACGCGGTGCCCGTACAAGGGAACGGCGGAGTACTACTCCGTCACGATCGACGGCACGACCTACGAGGACATCATCTGGTGGTACCGGCACCCCGTGCCGGAGTCGGCCGGCATCGCAGGGCTCGTCTGCTTCTACAACGAGAGGGTCGACATCACCGTCGACGGGGTCCCTCTCGATCGTCCCGATACCCACTTCTCCTGAGGCGCCGGGGCGACCCTCGACCGAGAGGGTTGCCTCGATAGCCTCCGCACATGAGCTTGCGAGCGGCGCCGGCTACGGAGCAGCCACCCGGGCGGGCCACTCCTGATCGTCACCCGCGGGCGGCTGCGTCGCTCCTCATGGCGCTGGCCGCCGCCTGGGTGATAGCCGGACCCTTGGCCGGAGCGGCGGACGGCTCGCCCGCCTCCTCCGATCCGAACGCCTTCACCGTCTACCACGCCGATGCAGCCGGCAGCGGAGTCGTCGCCTCCATCGGCGCCGTCGAGACGGCATCGCCGGCGTGGACCTCAGCCACCCTCGACGGTGAGATCTACGGCGAGCCACTCGTCGCCTCCGGGCGCGTCTATGTCGCCACCGAAAACGACACCGTCTATGCCCTCTCGACCTCGTCGGGGGCGATCGAATGGTCGCGGCACTTGGGCACCCCCGCCGTCTCTCACTCCCTCCCCTGCGGGGACATCACGCCCGTGGTGGGCATCACGGGCACGCCTGTCATCGACCAGGCTCGGGACGAGATCTTCGTGGTGGCCGACGAGTCGGGCAACGGGAGCCCGAGCCATCGTCTCTACGGCCTCAGCCTCGGCTCGGGCGCGGTCGAGGTGTCCGAGAGCGTGGATCCGCCAGGCGCAGACACGGCGGCCCTCTTGCAACGCACCGGCCTGACGCTCGACGACGGCAGGGTGGTGTTCGGTTTGGGAGGCAACGACGGCGACTGTTCGGCCTATCACGGCTGGGTGGTTTCGGTGGGTGAGGCAGGCGGCCGGCCGCTCGACTTCGAGGTGGACTCCGCCGCCGGGGATGACCAGGGGGCGATCTGGATGGGCGGGGCGGCGCCCGCCGTCAGCAGCAACGGCGACATCTGGGTCGAGGCCGGCAACGGCTCGGTCTACTCGTCCTCTCAGGCCTACGACAGCGACTCGGTTCTCGAGCTGTCACCCTCGCTCAAGCTCCTGCAGTACTTCGCCCCGAGCAACTGGCCTTCGAACAACGCAGACGATCTCGACATGTCAATGGAGCCCGTGCTGTTGGCCGATGGGGAGGTCGTGGCGGCCGGCAAGTCACGCATCGCCTACTTGTTGAACAGCGAACGGCTCGGCGGGATCGGCGGGCAGCAGGCGGAGCTGGGCGCAGTGTGCAACGCGGACATCGACGGTGGAGGCGCCGTCGTCGGCACGACCGTCTACCTGCCGTGCCTGAGCGGCGTCGTCGCCGTCGAGGTCGACACGTCGCCTCCGGGGCTGCACCTTCGCTGGAGCTCCGGGACCGGCGGTGGTCCCCCGCTCGTCGCCGGCGGGCTCGTGTGGACCATCGGTCAGAACGGCGAGCTCTACGGCCTCGACCCGACAACCGGCACTGTTCGCCGACAAGCGACGATCGGCGTGCCCGCCAACCACTTCCCGACGGCGAGCGCGGGTGACGGCCTGTTGCTCGCCCCCTCGGCTGACGCTGTCGTCGCCTTCAGAGCGTCATCGACGAGCACCAGCACGAGCACGACACGCCCGGAAAGCACGGGCACCGGCACGGGCACGACCTCGCCGACGGGCCGGCGGAAAGCACCAACCCGGCACGCCGCCAGCGCTCTGCCGACGGCCGCCGTCGTCGCCATCGTGGCGGCCGGGCTGGCGGTCGGCGGCGGGTCGGCCTGGCTCCTCGCACGACGCCGACGGGAGGGCAGGCCGGGCGGCTGAGGTGCGGAGCAAAGTCTCCCTGCAGTGCCTGGCCGGCCTGGGCGGCGGGCAGTTCAGGCAACGCGAGTCAGAGGGCGTCGAGAACGGCCTGTCGGATGCCGGCGCCGTCGAGCCCGAGGCCGGCGAGAAGATCGCCGGCGCGGCCATGAGGAAGGTAGGTGAGGGGAACGCCGAGATTGCGCACCATCGGAAGGGCATCGGCGGGAGCCGCTCGACGGATGGAGGCCTCCATCAGGCTGCCGATGCCACCGGCCACGATGCCGTCCTCGGCCGTCACGACGAGCCGGTGGGCAAGGGCGTCGTCGATCATGGCGGGGTCGAGCGGCGCCGCCGCCCGGACGTCCCAGACCGTGGCCGTGATCCCGTCGCCCTCGAGGAGGCAGGCGGCCTCCTCGCACGCCTCCACGAGCTTGCCGACGCCGAGCAGACAGACCCGTCCGCCCCGACGCACCCGGCGCGCCCGCAGGCCGTACCCGACGGCCGCCGAAGCCTTGGCCTCCGTCTTCGGCCAGCGAATGGCGACGGGTCCTGCGGAGATCTCGAGGGCGTGGTGGAGCATGTTGCCCACCTCCTCGTAGGACGAGGGGGCCAAGACCGTCATGCCCGGCACTTTGCTGAGCAGCATCAGGTCGAGCACGCCGTGGTGGCTCGGGCCGTCGTCACCCGTGATGCCGGCCCTGTCCAGGCAGAAGACGACTGGCAATCGGTGGAGACCGACGTCGTGCACGATCTGGTCCCAGGCTCGATTGAGGAACGTCGAGTAGATCGCCACGACCGGCCGCAGCCCGCCCATCGCCATGCCGGCCGCGGCCGTGACGGCGTGCTGCTCGGCGATGCCCACGTCGAAGAAGCGATCCGGGTACCGATGGCGGAACGCCAGCAGTCCGGTCGGCCCCGGCATGGCGGCCGTGATCGCCACCAGCTCCGGTCGAGAGGCCGCCTCCACCATGAGGGCAGATGCGAACGCCTCCGTGTAGCTGAGGCGAGGACCTGTGGGCGCCAGAGCGATGCCGGTCTCGGTATCGAACGGCCCGATGTCGTGCAGGCACTTCTCCTCGTCACGCTCGGCCGGCTCGTAACCGAGGCCCTTTCTCGTGATGACGTGGACGACCACCGGGTCGGTGTGGGCGGAGGCGCTCGTCAGGGCGGCCTCGAGGGCGGCCAGATCATGACCGTCGACCGGGCCGAGGTAGGAGAGTCCGAGAGCCGCGAAGAACTGCGCCGCCGGAGATCGATCTGCGTCCGAGGGGGCGAGCGAAGTGGCCGCCAGGGACAACGGTGACACCGTCGGGGCATAGGAGCGGCCATTGTCGTTGAGCACGACGATGACCCTGCTGCCCGATACCCCGATGTTGTTGAGGGCTTCATAGGCGAGCCCGCCCGTGAGGGCGCCGTCTCCGACGACGGCGACGACGCGGCGCCGATCGTGCCGCAGCCTGCGCGCCGTCGCGAGCCCGTGGGCGTAGGAGAGCGCCGTCGAGGCATGGCTGTTCTCGACGAGGTCGTGTTCGGACTCGGAGCGGTTGGGATAGCCCGAGAGGCCACCGCTTTGGCGAAGGCCGGCAAAGGCGGCCTGACGGCCCGTCACGAGCTTGTGCACGTAGGCCTGGTGACCGGTGTCCCACACGATGGCATCGTCGGGGGACTCGAAGACGCGGTGCAACGCGATGGTGAGCTCGACGACGCCGAGGTTGGATCCGAGGTGCCCGCCCGTCGAGGCGACGCTGGCGACGAGAAACCTGCGCACCTCCTCCGCCAGCATCCCGAGTTCCGGACCGCTCATCTCGCGCAGACGGGCTGGCGAGCGCGCAAAGGCGAGGGACGAACCGGCTGGGACCTCGACGACGCTCATGTCGATCAATGGGTGTTCACGAGGGCGCGGAGCGACTGGCGGAGCGAGCCCATGGTGGCGATGACGGCGGTCGGCTCGTAACCGCAGTGAGCCATGCAGTTGGCGCAACGGGGGTCGCGCCCGCGTCCGTAGGAGGACCAGTCCGTCGTCTCGACGAGCTCCCTGTAGCTGCTGGCATACCCATCGGCCATCAGGTAGCAGGGCCGCTGCCAGCCGAACACCGAGTAACTCGGGATCCCCCAGGCCGTGCACTGGAAGTCCGCTTTGCCCTCGAGGAAGTCGAGGAACAGGGGGGAGTGGTTGAGCCGCCATCTCTTCCGCCGATCGTCGGCGAAGGCCTCCCGGAACAGCTCTCGGGTCTGCTCCGTGCCGAGGAAGTGCTCCTGGTCGGGCGCCTTCTCGTAGGCGTAGGCAGGCGAGATCATCATGGCGTCGACCCGCAGGTCGTCGTTCAGGAAGTCGAGGACGTCGCGGATGGTCTTGGGCGAGTCGATGTTGAAGAAGGTCGAGTTCGTCGTCACGCGAAACCCGGCCGCCTTGGCGGCGCGGATGGCCGAGACCGCCTGATCGAAGACACCCTTGCGGTCGACCGCTTGGTCGTGGCGCTCGCGGAGGCCGTCGACGTGGACGACCCACGAGAAGTAGTGCGACGGCGTGAACCGCTGCAGGCGCCGCTCCAGAAGGATGGCGTTCGTGCAGAGGTAGACGTAGATCTTCTTGCGCACGAGCTCGTCGACCATGCGGCTGATGTCGGGGTGCAACAGCGGCTCGCCGCCGGCGATGGAGACCATCGGCGTACCGCTCTCGGCGACAGCTCCCAGCACGTCCTCCACCGAGAGGCGACGCCGGAGGATCTCGGTCGGGTGCTGGATCTTGCCGCAGCCCGGGCACGACAGGTTGCATGCGAAGAGCGGCTCGATCTCGACGATGAACGGGTAGTACTTGGCCCCTTTCAACCGTTGACGAAGAAGGTGGGCACCGATGCGTGCGTTCTGTCGGAGTGGGACTGGCATCAGCGGACCTGGGCCGGCAGGCCGAATCGGACGGTTTCTTCTGCGGTCGTCTCCTCGCTCAACGAGACGGGTCCGAGCAGCCGGAGCGTCTCGAGAAGCTCTTGCACGAGGGCGTCAGGAGCCGAGGCGCCGGCCGTGAGACCGATGGTCGCCACGCCGTCGAGCCAGCCGAGCTGCAGCTGGGAGGCGTCTTCGACGAGCTCGGCCTGGCACCCCTCCCGCCGGGCGACCTCGACGAGTCGGGCCGTGTTGGACGAATTCGCCGAGCCGACAACGAGCATGAAGTCGCACCGATGGGCGATCGAACGGACGGCATCCTGCCGGTTCTGGGTGGCATAGCAGATGTCGTCCGCCGGCGGGGCGGTGATGTGCGGGAAGCGCTCGCGCAGGGCGGCGACGATCTCCGCCGTCTCGTCGGTGGCAAGGGTGGTCTGGGTGAGGTAGGCCACGGCCCCTTCCGACCCGAGGTCGAGCCGCCCCACGTCCTCGGGCCGCTCCACGAGGTGGAAGCGGTCCGGTGCCTCACCGAGCGTCCCTTCGACCTCCTCATGACCGTCGTGCCCGATGAGGACGAGGTGGTGCCCCTGGCTGGCGTAGCGGCGCGCCTCGGTGTGCACCTTGGTGACGAGCGGGCAGGTGGCATCGATGACCTTGAGATCGTTTCGCTCGGCGGCCTGCGAGCGCACGGCCGGGGAGACGCCGTGGGCGGCGAAGACCACCGTCGAATCGGGCGGCACCTCGTCGAGCTCCTCCACGAAGATCGCCCCCCGCGTCTCGAGGTCGCGCACGACGTGCAGGTTGTGGACGATCTGACGACGGACGTAGACCGGGGCGCCGTATCGCTCGAGGGCACGCTTGACGGTCTCGATCGCCCGCTCCACGCCGGCACAGAACGAGCGCGGAGCGGCGAGCACGACCGAGTGCTCGCCGCAGGCCCGCGCCCATCGCTCGAGTGGGCCGCGCACCCCGAGCAGCGAGGCGGGCACGGGTGCCGCAGACTCGGACGGGCCATTCGTGGACTCGACGATGGAGTGCACGACGGCGAGCGGGTTGCGCTCGAAGCCGTCCATGAGCGACATCGAGGCCGTGTCGAGAGCGACGGCGCCGCCGCTTGCGAGCGAGGCCCGCTCGGCGGCCGCGAGAGAGCCGGCAAAGGACACGAGCGGACCGACGTGAACGCCGAGGCCCGACCGGCGCAGCTCGGCCGCAACGAGAGCCGCCATCGGAAGGAACCTCCGCCCGCCGCCGTTGGTGCCCCGCAACTCGTTCGCCACGATGAGATGGCCGGGGCGCAGCTCGCCCCCCAAGGGCGCCGCCACCCCCACGAGGGCGACCGGGGCGCCCTCGTCGAGCTGAGCGCCGAGACCGGCGTCAGCGAGGTGGCCGGCGGTCTGCTCCAAGCAGACGACGCCGGTGCCACCGAAGGCGAGGGCTTCGGACCGGCGCTCCGTCAGTAGTGTGAGCTCAGCCGTCGGTCTCTCCCTTCACGAAGCGTCCCAGTGCCATGACAGGGAAGACGAGTCGATACAGGTGGTAGTTGATGTAGAAGTAGCCAGGGAAGCCCGTTCCCGTAAACCATGGCTCGTCCCAGGAACCGTCCTCCTGCTGGCTGGCGACGAGGAAGCCGACGCCTCTCTCGGTGACGCCCGATCGTTCGCCTGCGGCCAGCAAGGCGAGCAGCGCCCAAGCGGTCTGCGACGCTGTCGAGATCCCGCGACCGCGGTAGGAGTCATCGCCATAGGAGCGAAGATCCTCGCCCCAGCCGCCGTCGGAGTTCTGATGGTGCTCCAACCAGGCGACGGCGGCGCCCACGGCCGGGTGCCCGGGCGGGATGCCGGCTGCGATGAGGGCCGGGACGACGGCTCCCGTGCCGTACACGTGGTTGGCGCCCCAACGGCCGAACCATGACCCGTCGGTTTCCTGCGAAGCAAGCAGCCAGTCGACCCCTTCTTGGATGGCCCCGCCCTTGCGACCGAGCCGCGCCAGCATCTCGACGACGTGGGCGGTGACGTCTGCGCTTGGGGGATCGATCAGCTCGCCGAAGTCGCAGAACGGCAGCTGCCGGCACAGCTCCTGAGTGTTGTCGACGTCGAAGGCTCCCCAGCCGCCGTCGCGAGACTGCATCCCCTCTAGCCAGGCAACTGCCCGGTCGACAGCGCCACCACTCGGCTCGGCCGTGCGCCCGAGCGCCAAGACGATCTCGGCGGTGTCGTCGATGTCGGGGTAGTTGTCGTTGGCGAACTCGAACGCCCAGCCTGCGGGCTCGAGGTGCGGACGGCGGACGCGCCAGTCCCCAGTCACGGAGATCTCTTCGGCCAGCAGCCATCTAGCGGCCGACAAGAGGGCTGGGTCGTCGGGCGGGAGGCCGGCGTCGGCGAGCGCAGTGACGGCGAGCGCCGTGTCCCATACGGGAGACTGGCACGCTTCCAACCGCCGGCCGGCCTCGTCTTCGACCGTGAACCCGTCGAGGCCTTCGACCCCTGCGCGCATGGCCGGGTGGTCGAGGGCATAACCCTGCAGCCGCAGCGCCATGAGCGAGTAGACCCAGGGCGGTTGGATGCCTCCCCAGGAGCCGTCCGCCTCCTGGCGCTGCATGATCCATCGCTCGGCGCGGCGCAAGGCGGCGCGACGGAGGCAGCGGATCGGCCGACGCTCGTATGTATGGAGGAGCTGGTCGAGGACTTGGAAGCGACCGGGCCAGCTAGCGAGCGGCTTGCGGCGAGCCGGTCGGGCACCCGATCGAAGCTCGTCGATGCCGAAATCGAGGGCGTGGACCGGTCGGTGAGAGCCCACTACCGTGAGGGCGACGATCGTCTGGCGAGCCCAGCAGGCGAAGTCGTAGATGTTGAGCGGCACCCATTTCGGCAAGAACATCAACTCGGGTGGCATCACCGGGAGCTCCGCCCAGGGCCAGAGACCGAACAGCGCCAACCAAATGCGCGTGAAGACCCGCGTTCGCTCGATTCCGCCGGCGCCGAGGATGAACCCGGCGGCGCGGCGCATGTGGTCCGCCTCCACGGGATCGCCGGCGAGGCGCAAGGCGACGTACGCCTCCACGGTCGTGGAGAGATCGGGCGGCCCTCCGTAGAAGTTCGCCCAGGTGCCGTCTGCCCGTTGCTGCGAGCGGATCCAACGCGCCGCTGCCTCGGTTTGGCGGCGCCGGCGGACGCCGAGGAACTCACGCAGGAGGAGATCCTCGGCGTCCATCGTGACGTTGGTTTCGAGCTCTCCCTTCCAGTACCCCTTCTCGTGCTGCAACGACATGAGCGCTCCGGCTGCCTTCGCCAGACAGGCAGCGGCGGTCTCGGCGAACGTCGTCGACTCCGCTGGTGGCGCCCCGACCCCTTCCTCCAGTGACACGGCAGCCGGGTGGGCGCCGGCGAGAGCACTCATCGGTCGCGTGCTGTCACGTAGTGGGCGATGGCGGCGAGCTCGGCGGTGGCCGCCAGCTCGAGCGGTACCCGCTCGAGCGCACCGAGGGCAGCTTGCAGGTGTGATTCGCCGATCGCGACGGTCTGCTCGCGCGCCCCGCACTCGTCGAGCATGCGCGCCGCCGCCTCGACGTCGCCGTCGGAGAGCTCCTCGGACAAGAGCGTCTTGAGGTCCTCAGGGGCTCCGTTGGCGGTGGCGACGGCGACGGGCAACGTCTTCTTGTGGAGCCGGAGATCGTTCCCGACAGGCTTTCCGGTGACGCTCGGATCTCCCCAGATGCCGAGCAGATCGTCGACGGCCTGAAAGGCGATGCCGAGATGACGGCCGAAATCGGCGAGGGCGTCGACCGACGGTGCGGGCGCTCCGGCGAGCACGGCACCAAGGGACGCAGCGCAGGACAGGAGGGCCCCGGTCTTGCCAGTCTCCATGTGGAGGCACTCCTCCACCGAGAGGACGGAGCGCTGCTCGGAGGCCATGTCCTCGGCTTGGCCCGCGATCATCTCCTGGGTCGCCTCCGCCAGCCGGAGGGCGGCGTTGACACGTGGCGGCGTCGGCTCCTCGAGGAGGAGCTGCAGGGCGAGGGTGACGAGGGCGTCGCCCGTGATGATGGCCTGGCCGATGCCGTACTCCGCCCATACGGTCGGACGGTGTCGTCGCTCCAGATCACCGTCGATGATGTCGTCGTGGACGAGCGAGAAATTGTGCACCAGCTCGATGGCCACTGCCCCGACCACACCCGAGCGCTCATCGCCGCCGACAGCGGCCGCCGAGAGCAGCACGAGTCCGGCGCGCACGAATTTGCCGCCTCCCTCGAGATGATGGCGGACGGCCGATCGCAGCTCCGGGCTGAGGCGGAGGACGGCCTCGTCCAAAGCCGGCGCCACGAGGGAGCGGGCGCGAGCCAGCGAGCCGCTCGCCGTCGGGAGGTCGCGATGGGCGATCGAGGGCGCCGTGGTCATGGGATCGCCTCTTCGAGGTGCCGTACAAGGGTGGCCGGGCGTCCCCCGAGGAAGCCGAGGGCTGATCTGGCGGCGTCGCTCCCACTGCGGACGGCGCCCTCCATCGTGGCGGGCCAACCCGTGTCGCACCATGCCCCGGCAAGGAAGAGGCCGGGCTGCTTGGTGGCGCCGAGGGGGCGGAGGGCGTCGCTGCCGGGCGCCGCCCGGAATGTGGCCGCCCGCTCGCGGGTGACGACGGCATCGAGGAGCCGAGCTCGCCCTGCCGCTGGGAACACCTCTGCGAGTGCCGCCATGAAGAACTGGATGAGCTCGGGTGATCCTCGGCCGATGTATCCGTCCGCCGCTGACAACGAGATCGCCAGGCATTGACCGGCGGTGGCGCCACTGGAGGCGGTCCGGTCGAAGACGAACTGGATGGGCGAGTCGACACAGGCAGCAAAACGAAGATCCGTCACCCGCCGGTCGAGGAGGAGGTGGACGTTCACGATTGGCGACGCCCCGAGCCCGTCGGCGGCCACGTCATCGAAGGCACCGAGGGTTGCGGCCGTGCGTGGGGGTGTACCCACGACGACGGCGTCTACGGCCACACGCCGGAGGTCGGTGGCGAGGGTGTAGGTGCCCGCAGAGGAACGCTCGAGCGACGTCACCGCTGACCCGGTGAGGATCTCGACACCGGCGGCCTCGAGCGCCCGCCTGGCGTTGCCGCCGTGCAGCTCAGCGAGCGGAACAGAGGACCAACCGATGTCGCCCGCATCGGATCGGTCGAGCAGCCCGACGCGGAAGACTTTGACGGCCAGCTTCAGCGAGGCCTCATCGGCCGAGGCGTTGAGCGTCGGAAGGGCGATGAGGTTCCAGAGGCGATCCACCGCTCGGTCGCTCTGGCGGCGCCCCGCCAGCCACTGTCCGAACGAGATCTCGTCGAGGGCATCGTCGTCAGGGTCGAGGCGGAGCAGGGCGGCGGCGGCGGTCAGCAGGCGCCCACGCTGGCGGATCGACAGATGACGGTATCTCGCCAAGGAAGCAGCTAGATGGAGGGGGGCCGGCAGCCGCGAGCGGCGGATGGAGGCCATGACGCCGTTGGGAGCCAGCACCGGCACGTCGAGTCGGCGTTGCAGGAAGACCTGCGAGGAACCGTTGATACGGTCGAGCAGGCGCCGGTACTCGGTGCAGCAGCGGAGAAAGACATGCTGACCGTTGTCGAACCAGAGCCCGTTGCGCCTGATCGACGTCGTCAGACCACCGAGGTTCGTTCGTCGCTCCAACAGCGTGACGTCGGCCCCGCCGTCGACGGCGGTGAGAGCGGCAGCGATCCCGGCCAGACCACCCCCGACGATGCCGATGTGCTCTCCGCTCACGGATGCGCCCCGGCAAGGCTGCGGGCGGCCACGAGCGCCTTCTCCCAGCTCGGCAACGACAAGCGTCCTCTCGTGACGGCGATCGGGTCGCGCTCGATACGCGCCAGCAAGCGCCGATAGATCCCCGCCATGGCCGAGACACACGCCCGGCTGCGACCGTCGAGCAAGGGCAGCAGCTGCAGTCCTTGCTCGAACCACTCGTTCGCACGGGTGCATTCGAAGGCGACAAGGCTGGCCACGCTTCGAGCCGGACCCACAAGGTCGGGCGGGCAGCCGACCGAGTCGGCGTCGAGGCGAGGCAGGTACACCCGTCCGAGCTCCCGATCCTCCACGATGTCGCGGAGGATGTTCGTCAGCTGGAGGGCGACACCGAGAGCGTCCGCCAGGGGCACGGCCCGCTCCGAATCCTTCGCCCCGAAGACGGCGAGGGAGAGCCGACCGACCGAGCCGGCGACGCGGCGGCAATAACCGACGAGGTCGTCGATTGTCTCGTAGGACGCCCCGAGGACATCCATCTCGCACCCGTCGATGATCTCGCCGAAGGCCGCCATCGGCAGCTGATAGCGACGAGCGGCATCGGCGACGGCGACGAGCACGGGGTCGACGGTGCTGTCATCGATCGGGTCGATCTCCTTGCGGACACGTTGCAGGCAAGCGAGCTTCTCCTCAGGCTCGAGCCGACCGTCCCCGATGTCGTCGATACGCCTCGCGAGGGCGTAGACAGCTGACAAGGCTTGTCGCTCCGGCCGCCTGAGCAACCGGATGCCGTAGGCGAAGTTCTTCGCCTCGCGGCGCGTCACGCACTCGCACCACTCGTAGGCGGTCTCGACACTCATGCCGCGGCTCGACTTCGGCTCGCGGCGACGACCGCGCAGAACGCTCGAGTCGCCAACCGGATCGGGCGCGGGCGGCAGCGGACGGCGAGCACGTCGTAGTCAGCTCGGCGGATGGAGTCGATCGCAGCCATCCCCCCGGCAGTGAAGCCCGCCACGGCGAGGCGCCGTCGCAACGACAGCTGGCGACCCAGGTCCACGCCTGCAGCCAGCAACGAACGGGCTCGTTCTGCCTCCATGGCGATGAGGCGCCGTAGGGCCGGCCCGGCGGCGGCGGCAGCGAGCTCGGCCTCGCTGCACCCGAACCGGTCGAGATCCTCTCGCGGCAGGTAGACGCGACCGTGCGCCGCGTCCTCGCTCACGTCCTGCAGGTGCTCGACGATCTGCAGACCGATGCAGACACGGTCCGAAAGAGCGATCCGCTCGGGTGTGGAGGCGCCGAACACCTGCAACACGAGTCGACCGACGGGTGCCGCGGACAGCATGCAGTAACCCACAAGCTCGTCGAAGGTGTCGTAGCGACGGACGCGCTGGTCCATGCGGTTGGCCTCGATCAGGCAACGGAACGGCTCGAGGTCGGCATCGCCCTCCCGGAGCCAGGGCGTCAGACGCTGCGCCACCGGGTGCGTGGCCTCGCCCGAAGCCGCCAGCTGCAGCTCGGCTTCCAACCAGTCGAGCTGGGCGAGCCGATCTCCCTCGGCTTCGTCGCCGATGTCGTCCGCCAGCCGGGCGAAGCCGTAGATGGCCAGTAGCTGAGAACGGACACGGCGCGGCAACAGGTGCGATGCCACGGGGAAGTTCTCCTCGGCGGCTCTGGCGACCACGTCGCCCAGCGCCTCAAAGCTCCCGTTGAGGGGGTATCCCGACCCGATCTGCACCACGTCAGCCCTTCGTTGAGCGCCGATGACCACTCGGCCACTCTTGTTATACCTGCGCGGGTGCGTTCGTCAAGGGAAGTTCAAGACGGGCTGACTTCTCGCTCGAGAGGAATTTGGCTCTCCCATGCCACGAACCAGACGTGACACTGGGTCGATCAGCGACGCCAGCTGCGGTTCCCGGCGGCCGTTTCGGCCGAGTCCGCCGTTTCGGCCGAGGCCTGGTCTCGGTCGGACGGTCAGGCCGGCGACGACGGCATGGCGCCGAGGGCGGGCCTCAGCAGACCCACGAGAGCGGAGTCCACGACGCGGCGGGCCACCGGCACCGCCGCCTGGCCCCGCGTCACGAGGCGGGGCATGACGTGAGCGGCCAGCCCGGCGGCGATGGCCGCCACGACGCCGGCGACGTTTGCCTGGTGGCGAAGCTCACCGCTCGCCACCTCGAGCAGCAAGGGGGCCATCGGTCCGAGCATGAGCTGCAACTTCTCGACTGCCTGGCGCTCGCTCAGGCCGGACGGCAGCTCGTCGAACTGCTGCCCGACGACTTCGACCGTGGAATGGGCCGCTGCCAGGAAGATGGCCTCTTTGGAATCGAAGTAGCGGTAGAAGGATCCCTTTGCGATGCCGGCCTCCCGGCAGAGGTCGGCGACGTTGACCTGTGCATAGCCATGGAGGGCGAAGGCCTCGCGGGCGGTGACGACGAGCCGACCTCTGACGACGTCCGGACTGGACCGATCGAGGTAGGGGACGATGACATCGTCCCAGATGTCGGCCGGCGACCCGCCGTCGTGCTCGATCAGCAGCAGATCGGGCAGCACGCCCCGGATCGCCTCGAGCGGCATGCTCCGCCGGTCCCGCAGGAGGCGGATCATGATCAGCGCCTCCACGTGCCGCTCGTCGTACAGGAAACGATTCGACGCCAGCGCCGTCGCCTCCGGCAACAACCCGAGGTACCGGTAGTGGTGGATGGTGGGCACGAGAGTTCCCGTCCTCTCCGCCAGCACCGAGACGGGGAAGCCACCGGCCGCCTCGACGCTGGCGCCACCCGCGTGTGACCTCCGCTTCGGAGCCTTCTCACTCCGTGGCGCCCGAGCCTGATTGCGCAGCCTGCGTTCCACCGGTCCTCTTCTATCGCCCCAAACAGCCGCCCTGCGATGCGGAGTGTAGATGCCCCTCAGGCAGGAGTCGGAGCGCCATCGGCGTCGAGGCGACCGTGCAGGAAGTCGTCGTAGGCCCCGAGGTCGAGGAGGCCGTGGCCCGAGTAGGAGAACAGGATGACCCTCTCCTCGCCGGTCTCCTTGGCTGCGAGTGCCTCGTCGATGACGGCGCAGATGGCGTGGGCGGTCTCCGGGGCGGGGATCGGCCCCTGTGAGCGAGCGAAGGAGATGGCCGCCTCGAAGACCTTCGACTGCGGGTAGGCGGACGCCTCTACCCTCCCCGTTTTCACCAGGTTGCAGATGATGGGTGCATCGCCGTGGTAGCGCAAGCCGCCCGCGTGGATCGAAGGCGGGATGAAGTCGTGACCGAGTGTGTACATGGGCAGCAGCGGAGTCATGCCGGCGGTATCGCCGAAGTCGTACTCGAAGGTGCCCGTCGTGAGCGTGGCGCAGGCGGTGGGCTCGACGGCCAGCAAGCGCACTCCGGCGTCCGGCACGAAGGGCAGTGAGATGCCGCCGAAATTCGATCCGCCGCCGCAGCAGCCGATCACGACATCGGGGAGTCGCTCCCCGGCGAGATCGAGCTGACGCTTCGCCTCCTGGCCGATCACGGTCTGGTGGAGGAGCACGTGGTTGAGCACGGAGCCGAGTGAGTAGTGACTGTCCTCGCGAGACGCCGCGTCCCGCACGGCGTCACTGATGGCGAGCCCGAGCGAACCGGGGTGATCGGGTTGATCGACCGGCGAGGGGACGACCGAGGCGCCCCAGGTCTCCATCATCACGCGCCGGTAGGGCTTCTGGTTGTACGACGCCCGCACCATGTACACCATGCATTCCAGCCCGAACAGAGCGCTGGCGAACCCGAGAGCGCTGCCCCATTGCCCAGCGCCGGTCTCGGTCGTCAGCCGCTTGACGCCTTCCGCCTTGTTGTAGAAGGCCTGTGGCACGGCTGTGTTCGGCTTGTGCGACCCGGCCGGAGAGACCGACTCGTCCTTGTAGTAGATGCGGGCGGGTGTGCCGAGTGACTGCTCGAGGCGTTCTGCCCGCACGAGCGGGGTCGGCCGCCAGAGCCGGAGGACGTCGAGCACCTCGCCGGGTACGTCGATGAATGGCTCGGCGGAGACCTCTTGGCCGATGAGGGCCATCGGGAACAGGGGCGCCAGGTCGTCGGGACCGACCGGCTGCCGCGTGCCCGGGTGCAGTGGCGGCTCGAGCGGCACGGCCAGGTGCGGGATGACGTTGAACCAGGCTTGGGGGACCTGATCGGAGGGAAGGTTCCAGCGCACGGGACTGCTCCTCTCGCACGGGGTGTGGTGCTCCGCATCATCGCATACTGGTGCGGCGGTTTCTCCGGCGGGACAGCTCCCGTTGCGACCATGCAGCCCGCCCGCCGCGAGGTGAGCTTGCAGGGCGTTCGCCCAGCGGTATCGAGTGCTAAACACCGAGAGCAGCCTGCCGGCACGACCGATCCTCAGGAGGCATCCATGGCGAAATTCACGAGAGGCTTCGGAGGTCGCAGCCACCCGGAACGCGACCCCCGACTACCGCCGGGCCAGTACGACGCCGGTGCGACCTGGCCTGTGCTCACGGCCGAGGTGACACCCCGGCTGGACACGGCGGCGTGGAGCTTCACCGTCGACGGGCTCGTCTCCCGCCCCACCAGCTGGTCGTGGCAGGAGTTGCAGGCACTCCCACCGTCGACGTTTCGCGGCGACATCCATTGCGTCACCACGTGGTCCAAGCTCGGCATGACCTTCACAGGCGTCTCGGTCGACACGCTGCTCGAAGCCGCCGGTCCGCTGACGGCAGCGACGTACGTGCTCGCCTCCTCCCATACGGGCTACACGACCAACCTCCCCCTCGGCGACGTCACCGGGAACCAGGCCTGGGTCGCCTGGGAAGTCGACGGTGAGCCCCTGCCCGTCGTACACGGCGGTCCGGCCCGTCTCCTCGTCCCCCACCTCTACTTTTGGAAGAGCGCCAAATGGGTGTCCGGTTTGCGACTGCTGGACCACGACGAACCCGGTTTCTGGGAGCAGAACGGCTACCACGACCACGGCGACCCATGGCTCGAGCAGCGCTACCAAGGAGACTGAGGATCATGGCGCCTGGACCCTGGCAGACGGCGAGCGTGGTCGGAATCCGCCCCGAGACAGCGCGAGCGAAGACGTTCCGCTTCCGTCTGCCCGAGCCGTCCGAGCACCTCGCCGGTCAGCACTACATCGTGCGGCTCACGGCACCCGACGGCTACAGCGCAGCGCGCTCGTACTCGGTGGCATCTCCTCCCGATGGGTCGCCCGAGTTCGAGCTCACCGTCGAGCGGCTCGAAGGAGGAGAGGTCTCGACCTTTCTCCACGACGACGTCATCCTCGGTGACGAACTCGAGGTGCGAGGACCCATCGGCGGCTGGTTCGTCTGGCGGGGAGACAGCCCGGCCCTGCTCGTGGGTGGCGGCTCCGGCGTCGTGCCCCTCATGGCCATGCTGCGCCTGGCGCGACGGCGCCAACAGTCCCGCCTCGTCCGTCTCGTCGTGTCGGTCCGAGACCCAGAGTCGCTCTACTACCGCGAGGAGCTGCCCGGCCCCGAGGCCACGGTCGTCTACACCCGCCAGGCACCCCCGTCGGAGGCGAGAGCGCCGGGGCGCCTCAAGCGAGACGACCTCGAACCCGCCCTGATGGACGAGGCGATCGCTTACGTCTGCGGATCGTCCGGCTTTGCCGACGCCGCTTCCGACCTACTCGTGTCGCTCGGCGTTCCCGTCGGCCGGATCCGCGTGGAGCGCTTCGGTCCATCGGGTCCTTAGGCGCAACTCCGACATCGAAGGCAGGCACCAGGTGTATCTCCCCTTTCCCGAGCACGGTCGCACGTTCAGCTCCGAGTACCGGGTGCGGCTGGGCGACTCGACGCCCACCCGGCGAATGCGTCTCGACGCCGTCGCCCGGTGCCTGCAAGATGTCGCCGAGGACGACGCCAGCGACGCTGGCTGGCCGGCCTCGATCGGTTGGCTGCTTCGCCGCTGCGTCATCAACGTCCGCCAGTTTCCTGCCCTCGGGGAGCACCTGCGGCTCACGACGTTCTGCTCGGCCAGCGCCGCCCGGTGGGCCGAACGCACCACCACGGTGACAGGCGACGCCGGTGGATCGCTGCAGGCGTCCGCCGTCTGGATCTCGGTGGATGTCGCCAGCGGACGACCGACACGGACCGGCGAGCTCTTCGAGCGCGTCTACGCGCCCTCCACCGGCGGTCGCGGCGTGTCGGCGCGGCTGTCGCTTCCGCCCCCGGCTCCTGAAGCCGTCGCCGAGGCAAAGAGCTGGCCACTTCGCTCGAGCGACCTTGACCTCTGGGAACACGTCAACAACGCCATCTCGTGGGCGGCCGTCGAGGACGTGCTGAGACCGTTGAGCTGGCTACCCGTGCGGGCCGAGGTGGAGCACAACGAAGCCATCACACTCGACGACTCTCCCCGCTTGGCGAGCGCTCCGTCTGAGGTAGGCCGCGACGCGTGGCTGCTCGGCGCGGGCCGGGTGTTCACGTCAGCCCGCCTCCATCGACCCTGACGAGCTCGTCTCGGCGGCGGCCCCGAGACCGGCGACGATCTCGGGGCACGATCACCGAGGACGCCGGGCGGTTCTGGAAGCGGATGAGCGATCCGAAGCTGTGGCCGCAGGAGCGCCTGTTCTTCGAGCTCTACGTGCACGCCCTGCTCGGTCGCCCCGGCACCGAGGGTTTCTCGATGGCGTCGTCGAGTCGTGGGTGGCACCGGTGGCCGCCGCCATGGTGGAGGCAGGAGGACGGCGCGGGCGGACGCCCGACTCGGCGTCGCCGTTGTTGGCGGTCTCATCCTCGATCTTCTCGGCACGGGCGACCGCAAGGGCGTGACGGAGGCTTACGAGCGATTCCTCCAACACGTTGAGGCGGCTACATCGGCGTCATAGACACCCCTGAGCCTCCGTGCGAGGATGACTACGGGGAGCTCGCGGTCTCCGCACACGGGTGACAACGAGGGCGCCAGAGAGGACACAGCCGTCATGGTCAGGCGAACGCGGAGGGACCCCCGGCACGACATCCTCTTCGAGCCGGTCACGATCGGGCCGAAGGTTCTCCGCAACCGCTTCTACCAAGTGCCCCACTGCTCGGGGCTGGGCGACGTGAAGCCCTTCTCCCAAGCAGAGCACCGTGCGGTCAAAGCCGAAGGAGGTTGGGCGGCCGTCTCGACTGAGTACGCCCCGGTCAGCCCGGAGTCCGACGAGTCGCCCTGGATCTCGGCCCGCCTCTGGGACGCCGAGGACGCCGCCAATCTCGGCCTCATGGCGGAACAGGCGCACGAGTTCGACTCCTTGGCGGCGATCGAGCTGCATCATTCTGGAGCGCACTGCTACGGCGGCGAGTCGCGCACCTGGCCCCTCGCGCCCTCTCAGCTGGCGAGTGACCTCAATGTGCACATCGTGCCAAAAGCCATGGAGAGGTCGGACATCGAACGGGTGAAGACCGAGTGGGTTCGGGCTGCTCGAGCTGCTCGCGACGTGGGTTTCGACATCGTCTACGTCTACGGGGGCCACTCCTACCTGCCCATGCAGTTTCTCTCCCCGTACTACAACCATCGCGACGACGCCTACGGCGGAAGCTTCGCCAACCGGGCGAGGTTCTGGCTGGAGTTGTTGGAAGAGGTGAGAGCCGCCGTCGGCGACGACTGCGCCATCGCCTGTCGCGTCGCCGTGGCCGCTCTCGGGCCTGCCGGCGTCGAGCTCGATGAAGGCCTCGCCCTGATCGAAGCGGCCGACCACCTCGTCGACCTGTGGGACCTCACGATCGGATCGATCAACGACTGGTCGAAGGACTCGGGCGCCTCCCGCTTCTTCAAGGAGGCGTACCAGCTCGAATGGACCGGGCAGGTGCGTGAGGTGACGAACCGCCCGATCGTGGGAGTCGGCCGGCTGACGAGCCCGGACGTGATGGCAGAGATCGTTCGCTCGGGGGCCTTCGACCTGATCGGCGCCGCCCGACCTTCGATCGCCGACCCGTTCCTGCCGAACAAGATCGAGGAGGGCCGCTACGACGAGATCCGCGAATGCATCGGCTGCAACGTCTGCATCATGAAGTCCGAGCAGCTCCACCACATCGGTTGCACGCAGAACGCCACCGCAGGCGAGGAGTACCGCAGGGGTTGGCACCCCGAGCGCTTCTCCCGGTCGGCCAACGCCGACTTGGACGTCCTCGTCCTCGGTGGAGGGCCCGCCGGGATGGAGTGCGCCATCACGCTCGCCAAACGCCAGATGCGCAGGGTGCACCTCGTCGAAGCATCCGCCGAGCTGGGTGGATGCATGAGCTGGATCCCTCGCCTTCCCGGCCTCGGCGAGTGGGCGAGGGTCGTCAACTGGCGAGTCGTCCAGCTCGACCGCCTGGCGAATGTCGAGGTGATCAGGTCTGTCCGCCTCTCGGCGTCCCAGGTGCGCGAGTACGGCGCCGAGCTCGTCGTCGTCGCCACCGGCTCGCGGTGGTCGAGCGACGGCCTCAGCGCCATGACCCATGCGCCCATCCCGGGGGCCCTCGAGCACCCAGAACACGTGCTCGTTCCCGAGGAGGTCATGCTGGGCGGGCGCCGACCGACCGGCGAACGCGTCCTCGTGTACGACGCCGAGGGCTATTTCGTCGCCGCCGGCATGGCCGAGTTGCTCGCCTTGGAGGGCTACGACGTCGAGCTCGTCACATGCCTCGACCAGGTGGCGCCCCTCTGCGACGAGACCCTCGAAGGTCCGATGCTGCGACAGCGCCTGCATGACTGCGGAGTGAAGTTCCGCAGGGGCGTGACGTTGTCATCGATCGGGTCGGGAGGAGCCTGCGGCACGGACGAGTTCGGCGAGCCCCTGGAGTTCGTCGTCGACGGCATCGTGCTCGTCACACAGCGCCTGTCCGATGACGCCCTCTTCCGGGAGCTCGCCGCTGACCGTGACGCCCTGCACAACGAGGGCGTGGTCGGCCTCTATCGGATAGGCGACTGTGTGGCACCCAGGATCCCGGCCGACGCCATCTTCGACGGCCACCGTCTCGGGCGGGAGATCGACTCCGCCGACCCCGCCATACCGCTTCCCTACCTGCGCGAGAGGCTCACCGTCCGTCCCGGTGCGGCGGCGCTGGCTCCGGCGACACGAAGCTGAGTCACTTCAAGTTCTGATGCAGCCTGGCGCTCCGTTGGGCGCCCGCAGGCCCACCTCAGACGTGGTTGGCCCAGAGTGTTCCGGCGGGGCCATCGACGACGAGGTCGCCGTCGTTCTCGAGGACGAGCGAGATGCCGCCGGAGTGGCCGCTCGTGTGGGAGGACCAGAGCGCCACCTTGCTGGTGCTGTAGACGACGAGGTTGCCGTCGGCCTTCATGACGGCCCAAGCCCCTCGGTGCCCTTGGGTTCCCGTCGACCACAACGGGCGGCCAGCGGTGTACTCGACGAGGTCGCCGTCGGGCTGCATGGTGAGGGTGTAGAAGCCGCTGGACGAGACGAGTTGCTGGCCGGAAAGGAGAGCCTCAGTCGCGTTGAGGATGTCCGTCTGGGGTAGTTCGCTCACGATCGGGCCATAGGGCCCGTCGACGGCCATGCTGGCGTCGTCGTTGAGCAGGAGGGTGATGGCGGATCGGCGGCTGGCATCAGCGAACCAAGCGGGGACCTCGCTCGTCGACCAGAGCACGCGGGCGCCGAGGTACTCGACCAAGCTCGTGTGGTCCTGCATCACGAGGCTGTAGAGGCCGTTCGGGGAGGTCACCGCCTCATTCATCATCCGCGTGTGACCCACCGACAACACTGACTGGCCGACAACGGGCACCACACTCACGCCGACGGGGGCGACGAAGGCGCTGATTGTCATGCCCATCACATCGGGAGTCGAACCCAAGACCCCGAGATAGGCAGGGGCGTTCAACACCACCGATGAGGTCGAGGCGAAGCGCGACTCGATGCCGGGCTGACCGTCGAAGTCACCGCTCACGGTTTCTACCGTGCCGTCCGGGTTGACCTGGGTCACGATGGCGACGTGCTCGGCGTCCCCGTCGCCGTCGTAACTGAACACGACGGCGTCTCCAACAGCTGGCTCTGCCGAGAGGGTGCCGAAACGCTGGCCGTATGTGTAGAAGCTGCCCGCAAGGGCGTTCAGCCACGAGGTATCAGCCACGCCGGCACTCGCCCACACCCACTTGGCGAAGTCGGCGCACCAGTACTCGGGTTGCCCTCCGTTGCCGGTGCAACTCGTCTCGAAGCCCCTACCGCCCAAAGTGTTCGTCGAGCACGCCTGCTTGCCGACGTTGGCGGTGGCAAGCGCTGCAATGGTGGAGGCCGAGGCCGCCGAGGCCGGTGATGACCAGGCGACGAGCACCCCCGGCGCCAGGAGTGCCGGCACCAGCACGGTGATCAGCAAACGGAGAGCACGCAGGTGGGCATCCTTCGAGAGCCTGCGACGTCCACGGTGTCCTGCCCGGCTCGTTGCGGTGCGAAGCTCACCCCCGATCGACGATGTGCCGACAGAGTGCAAGCAGCTCTGTCGCCTGGCCGAAGTCTCGAACTCGGACAGGTCGGCATCGGCGCGGACAGATCGCGTGGCGCGGGGGAGCCTCACCCTATATGTATCGGCCTCACCGCCATCAGGATTAACCCCGAAGATCGCCGAATTGCAATCCGCTCACAGCTCGCTGAGGGCATGGCGGATGCTCACCGAACCCCGCCTGCGACAGGCTTGTGCAAGTGGCGTTCTCGGTGACTATTATCGCCGACGAGGTCGTGGGGCAGGGCCGAAATTGGCGTGTCGGCTGACGCTTTCTCACGCCGATGCGAGGGGGGCACCATATGAGGCCGCTGGATACTTCTGACCGGGCAGGCACGCGACCATCACGACGTCACAGTCACCGCCGGTGGGGGACGCAGGTACACCGTCGAAGTCTCGGGTCGTTTCGCAACCGAATCGGACGCCTCGGGCGGGCCGGCGCCGCCCTACTGCTCGTCCTCGGGCTTGCCAGCGCCCTCGCGCCGATCATCCAGGCCGTCACGAGTGCGCCGGCGGACGCCGCCCCCAACCTCATCGAGAACGGGAGCTTCGAGAGCCCTGCGGTGACCCCTTGCAGTGATGCATACAACTGCCCCGGCCAGGGTTTCGAGGACCTTACGCCCGCCAACAACCCAATAATCCCCGGCTGGACGATCGGCGGAGTCGGCATCGACCTCAACAACAACCACTGGCAGGCTGAAGACGGCGTGCAGTCGGTCGATCTGGCAGGTAATGGTCCCGGCTCAGTGTCACAGACCGTTACGACGGTGGCAGGCGAAACGTACACCTTGTCCTGGTGGATGGCGGGCAACCCGGACGACCCCGGAAACGGGTACCTCATCAAGACCATGGACGTCTACTGGGGCGGCGCAACCCCCGTTGCCGACCCCTCGTTCAACACGGCCGGGCACACCGATGCATCGATGGGCTGGGTGGAAGAACAGGTCAACCTCACCGCAACCTCGACGAGCACGACAGTTGAGTTCGCCGACGCCTCGGCAGGTGCGACCGGCTACGGCGCAACTCTCGACAACGTGTCGCTCACCCCGATGGACACGACGGACTGCGCGTCGTCCTCCTCGTTCAGCGACGACTTCGCGACTGACACATCGCTCTCTGACTGCTGGGAGACCGGAACGCCGCTGCTCCAAACCGTTGCGACCCGTGTTGACGGCGCCACGTCCATCGCGCCCGACCTCGCATTCAACGGAACTGACATGGACATGCAGGGGGCTGAGGCCAACCCCGAGTTCACCGCCATCCAGTCGAGCACGGCCTACGAGGCCCCGTTTGATTTCAAGACGACCGTGCAGGCCGCTCAGTCCGGTGACAACTCCTTCGTCATCTACCTCACCAATGCCAGCGGAGGCAATGGATTCTCTGTCGAAGGAAACCTGTCGTCTACGGGCTTCAATGGCATCTGGGTGAGCGGAACGGTCGGGGCCGGAAGTGACATCGGCGGTGGCGTCATGGGCCAACAGATCCTTTCAAACCAGCCATTGGGCACGACGTTCCACATCAGCATGTCGATCGACGACGACGGCGACATCGGCATCACCGTGAACGGGACCACCATCACGATCAACACGCTCGGTCGGGTGGGCAACGGTCCCTTCTTCGTCGTCCTCGGCCAGAGGGAGTCCGACGACGACAACATGGGCTCCAACCCAACCGGACCGGTAACCGGAGCCAACGAAGCGGCCTGGTATTCCGCCAGCCTGACCACGAACAACTGCTCGTCCAGCGCCTTCTCCACGGACTTCAGCCTGGATTACGCGCTCTCTTCGGTAGATGTCGGGAACCTGGGATCGACCTGCTGGCAAGCCGAGCAGTCCCCGTCCTCGGACATTCCGTCGACCTTTGCGAGTGTCGAGACGGCTATCGGCGCGACGGACGAGCCTCCAAACCTGACCTTCGAGTCTTCGCCGGGGAGCTTGTTCTCCCCGATGCAGATGGCTGGCACGAATGGGGACAACCAGTTCACCGGCATCCAGTCGGCCACCGCCTATTCGAGTCCCTTCGAACTCCAAACCAGTGTCGAGGGCCTCGTGTCGAACGGCAGCGCGTTTGCGGTCTACCTGGTCGATGCGACCACGACTGAGGCTTTCACGCTCGAAGGAGACTTGAACCCGACCGACAGCAACTATGGGATCTGGGCGAATAGCGGGATCGGCGCCTCGGCCGCCCGGCAGATCATGCCGGTGCTCTCTCCCAACACACCGGGGACCGGCGTTACCTACAACATCACGATGGCTGTCGACAGCGCCGGTGACGGCACCGCCACCGTCAGCTACAGCGGTGGCAGTGACACCGTCTCGGTCGGTCACGTCGGGACCGGGCCCTTCTACGTCATCCTCGGCCAGCACGAAGGCACGCCGGTCACGCCGGGACCGAACGAGGCGAATTGGTACTCCGCCAGCCTGGCACCGGCTCTCGCCACCGTCAGCACCACGCTGTCGGCGAACTCCCCGACCGTGGACGGCGTCGAGAGCGTGCCTGCCTCGGCAATCTCGGCGACCACGGTCGACTCCTCTTCAGGAGCTTCTTCGGCAGACGCCGCCTCCATCCCGCTCAGCTCGATCCCCCTCAGCTCGATCGGGCTCGCCGCCTCGCCCCTCAGCTCCATCCCGCTCAGCTCTATACCGCTCAGCTCGATCGCTGTCCCCGGAGCCGCGCCCCCAACCGCCCTCGTCGCTGCGCAGCAGGCGCTCTCGAGCTCGTTGTTGTCGGACATATCCATCGAATACCCAGCGGGCTGCGGCGCGGCGTCAGCGCCGGCGTGTACGGGATGGGCCGGCGTGCTTGCAGGCTCGCAGTACGCCGACGTCCCACTCGAGTCCGTGACGCTCGCGGAAGTGCTCGCCGACACGACTCCGGGAACTGTCAACGGAAATTCGGTGAATTCGCCGGCGACCAACCTCGAGACCGTCGATCTCGGCGACCTCAACCTGTCATCGAGCCCGCTCAGCTCCATCCCGCTCAGCTCGATCGCGCTCGGGGCGACGACGCTCAGCTCGATACCCATCGACGGGACAACCAGCGGCAGCGACGCGCTCCAGGCATGGTGCCAGGAGCTCACCACGTTGAACTCTTCTTGCACCGACTTCGGCATCTCCGAGAGCGATGCTTCTTCGGGTGACGACAACGGCGTCACGCTGCTCGCTCTCGCCCTTGCCGGAGTTCCCCTCAGCTCCATCCCGCTCAGCTCCATCCCGCTCAGCTCCATCCCGCTCAGCTCCATCCCGCTCAGCTCCATCCCGCTCAGCTCCATCAACCTTGCGAGCAACCCGCTCAGCTCCATACCGCTCAGCTCCATTCCGCTCAGCTCGATCCCGCTCAGCTCGATCCCGCTCAGCTCGATCTTCCTCAGCTCCATCCCGCTCAGCTCGATCCCGCTCAGCTCGATCCCGCTCAGCTCGATCCCGCTCTTCACCAATAGCTATGTGAACTGCGGGGACGTGAGTTGCACGACCGGCACGCTGGGGCAGGCGGAAGCCGCCGGCGCCGTCAGTCCCGACGCGACGCTCGGCGAGCTCGGAAGCTACGGCGACGAGACCATCGGCGATCTGCCGGCGAGCGCGATCGAGGCCACGACGCCTCAGACGACGGTCGGTCAGCTCCTCATCGGGGACACGACCTCTGCTCCCAGCTACCCCAGTCTCACGTTGGCCGACCTATTGCTCACGACCGTTCCGCCCACGAGCTACCCCTGGCCGAACGTGAGTCTCGCCAACCTGCCGCTCGCCGCCAACGCCGCCTCGAGCGCAAGTGAGACGGACACCTACACCGCCACCGTCGATGTCTCGGGCGCTCAGTCGGCTGTCCAGGTCACCCTCAACCTCCCCCCGACATTCTCCTACGTCGCTGGCACCACGACTCTCGACGGCAGGCCGGCGCCTGACCCGGTCGGCACTTCGAACTTGAAATGGACCTTCGTACTCACACCCGGCACGCACACGCTCATGGTCGAGGCTGCCGCAGGTATCGGCCTCGGGCCGGCGGGGGCGACCCTGTCAGCTGCGATCGACGGCTTGACGATGTCAACGTCGGCGACGGACGTCGAGGTGAAAGACGGCGAGGAGCCGGACAACACCCCGGCCTTGGCGACCCCGCTCACTCCGGGCACCCCACCAAGCGCCAACGGCAACCTAAACGTCGGCTATCTCACGAACGCGGGAGACCTGAACGACTGGTCCGTTACCGTGCCTCAAGGCGACGAGCTCGCCGTGGCGCTCACGAACCTTCCCGCGACCTACGACCTCGAGCTGTTCGGGCCGAGCTCAGCGGGACTCCAGGGGACTCCCGCTGACGACCTGACTGGGGTGAGCGACTCGCTGCCGACGGAGACGCCTGGTTCCACGACCGAGGCGACGCCGGGCTCACAGGATCTCGCCACCAGCCCGCCCGCGGGCTACGAGCTGGAGGCAGTCTCGAACAACCCGGACGGGCAAAGCCAGTACCTCCAGACTCCGCCGCTCGCAGGCGGGACCTACCTCGTCCAGGTCTCGGGCTACAACGGCGACTACAGCCCGCAGCCCTATCTGCTCCAGGCCAACCTGTTGGGCGGCGCCACGGCACCCTCCTGCCTACCAGCCGGGAGCTCATCAGGCAGCGGCATCGTGTACCCGAACAACTTGCCAAACGCCGGCAGCGGTCCCGCCACGATCCCTTCTGGTTTCACGACCATTCTCCCCCCCGGAGCTGCCACCAACCCGAGCCCCAGCACGAACATCAACACCCTGTTCATCGTCGACACCCAGAGACTCGGCGCAGCATTCGGCGGTGACGAGACGACCATCTTGAACGACATCCAATCCGTCGCCACCGACGCCGCCGCCGGGGTGACGGGGGCGATCGTCCCCGTCGACGCGTACGCGACGGTGCAGAGCGCCTACGCCAACTGGAACGCCAACCCGTGCAGCGTCGACTTGGCCAACGACGTCGTGGCGGCCATCTCGGGCGTCATCGACCAGATCCGCTCCACCTATCCGACCGTGCAGAACCTCGTCATCGTCGGCGCGGACGACCAGATCCCGTTCGCGCGTATCGCCGACGGCGCCAGCGAGTCGAACGAGCGCGACTACGGCGCCGCCACCTTCGCGGGAGAGAACAACGTCGAGGCGGACGCCCTCTCGCTCGGGTACTACTTCAGCGACGACCCGTACGCAGCCAGCTCGCCTCTCGGCGTGGGCAGCTCGACGCTCTACCTGCCACAGCTGGCTGTCGGGCGACTGGTCGAGTCAGCTTCCGAGATCGAGGGAGCCCTCACCCGCTTCACGAACTCGAAGGGTGACCTCGACGCAACATCGAGCCTCACGACCGGCTACTCGTTTCTCACCTCCGGTGCCGACGCGGTGGAGGCAAACTTGGCCTCCGACGGTCTTCACGCTACGTGCGACCTCATCAGCGAGTCCTGGACCACCCCAGACCTCGATAGCTCTCTCGCAGGCGACTCCAACTGTCCGGCGCCGGGAGTCGACAGCATCAACGCCCACTTCGACTACTCGCGAGGGCTGCCTGCGATCGACAACACCGACAGCACCAACACGGACCTGTTCACGACGACCGATGTGAGCGACTTGAGTCCTTTCCCTGGCCAGCTGTTGTTCTCCATGGGCTGTCATGCCGGGCTCGACATCGACGACGCCGAGGTGTCGGCGAGCGGGATCCCCACGCCGGTGGCGGACTGGGCAAAGACCTTCGCCGATGCCGGTGCTCTCTGGCTCGCCAACACCGGCTATGGCTACGCAGACACCGACACCCTTGCCTACTCGGCCAAGCTCATGGCCGAGTTCGCCGGCCAGCTGAACGGAACCCTCAACATCGGTGAGGCGCTCACGGCGGCAAAACAACAATACGCGGCAGGCAACGCCATCCTGAGCCCGTATGACCTGAAGGCCCTTATGGAGTCGACCTTCTACGGCCTGCCCATGTACCACCTCAACACCACGCCGGTCCCGACCAATGGAACGACGACACTGCTCCAGTCTGCGCCGACCTCCGGGACGACAAACACTCCGGGCACCTTCAGCGACCAGTTGTATGTCTCGGGTGCAACGGGGGCGGTCACTTACACGCAGATCACCGGATCACCGGACCTGACGATCGATGGCTCTGGTGCCGTCTCGACGTTGGCGAACTTGGCGGTGGGCACCTACACCGCCACGGGGACCGACGCCGACGGGTCTGGGGACACCGGCAACTGGACCTACACCTTGTCAGTTACGCCGCAGACCGGGTCCGTGTCGGCTGCGGGGATCGCCATCGCGCCGGTGACCTTTAGCCTCCCAATCGGATCGGGTGCGGGTGACCTCGGGGTGGTCTCGAACGCCAACGGCACCTACTACCAGGTGAACGGCGCACCTGGCGGCGGCACACAGACGACCGAGTACCGCCCTATCGAGCCCCTGGTCTCAGTGCCCGTGACGGAGTTGGGGCTCGTGCCCCACGGGGCGCTGGTTACCGGCCTCAGCTCGCAGGACTTCAGCGACATCCTGCCCGCCTACTCCATGCCGGCCGTCGGCTCGGACGACGCGACCCCGCCGGCCATCGGTGATGCCGCCTTCCCTGGCACCTTGCAACGGGTGGCGAGCCTCGGGACGTTCACCTCGACCGGTACCTCGCAGGCGGCGGAGCTCGACCTCGTCGCCGGCCAGTTCTTCCCCAACCCCTCCTCCACGACCGGACTTGGAACCGAGCGGCTCTTCACCTCGATGTCTGCGCAGGTGTATTACGACACACCGGGGAACGCCCTCGCCAGCGACTACACGCCGGCCATCATTGACTCGTCGCAGGCGACCGGTGTGGGAGGCGCCTTCAACTTCAACATCCAGACGACGCCCTCGAGCGCGAGCGACCCAGTCGGAGAGGTCGTCGTCCTGTACACCGACGCCTCGAGCCCGGGAATCTGGACAGAGGTCACGCTCGGGTCCACTGACAACGAGAACTGGACCGGGACGTCTACGTCGTCGAGTTCGAAGATCCAGTACATCGTCGAGGCCGTCGACGCAGCCGGCAACGTGGCGGTCTCCAACAATGAGGGCGTCGACTTCAACGCACTGACCGAGACCACGACCTCGTTGTCGACATCCGCCAACCCTGCCAGCGTCAGCGCGCCGGTCACCTTCACGGCCGCGGTCTCCCCGGATTCGGGCACCGGCATCCCAACTGGCTCAGTGGAGTTCCTGGACGGAGGTGGCCCGATCGCCGCCTGCGGTGGCTCGACGGGCGCGGCCCTCAACGGCAGGAACGCCACCTGCACCGTCACGTATACATCGACGGGCGATCATGAGATCACCGCCGACTACCTCGGCGACAGCAACTTCGCGACCTCGCAGTCCAGCCCCGAGAACCTGACGGTGTCCACTGCGACTTCGGCCACGTCCCTGTCGATGTCGGTCCCTTCAGCCAGTTACGGTGACGAGCAGGCCGTGACATTCACCTCCGAGGTGGCTTCGACCGTCGGCACACCAAGCGGGACGGTCGTCGTGGCTTCGGGCGCGACCACGCTGTGCACGATCACCCTTCCGGCGATCTCCTGCTCGACCACGAACCCCACCGTGCTCGGTGCCTCGACTACTCCCTACTCGATCACAGCCACCTACGGCGGCGGCGGCGGCCTCGGAGAATCCACCTCTGGGCCACAGATACTGACCGTGGACCCGGCCGGGAGCACGACGACGATTTCTGTGTCCTCCTCGCCAGTCACCTACGGCAACGAGCGGACGGTCGCCTTCACAGCGGGCGTGACGGCGCAGTACGGGGGCACGCCGACCGGCACGATATCGGTCGAGGCCGGCACGACGCCGCTATGTGCCATCACCCTTCCGAGCACCTCGTGCTCGGCGAGCCCTGTCGCCCTCGACGCCGCTACGAGCCCCTATGCGATCCAGGCGTTCTACAGCGGTGACAGCAATTTCGCGGACTCAACCTCGGGGCCCGAGAGCCTCACCATTAGCAAGGACACGACGACCGCCTCCGTGGCGGAGTCACCGACCACCGTGCGCTACGGCGGCGAGTCCGCCTCCTCGTTCACCGTGACGGTCAATACCGGGAACGGGGAGGTCCTTCCCGAAGCGGACTCGGTGACCGTGAACGTGGGCTCCGGGGGGTCCGTCGCTTCCTGTAGCGCCTCGGTCGCGCCGGGCGGTACAGGGGGATCGGGCAGCTGCACGATCGCCAGTGCGGCCTTGCCCACCGCAAGCGCCTACCCGATTACTGCCACCTACCCCGGTGACGCCGACCTCGACGCCGCCGCGCAGGCGACGGCCCCGACTGGCCTCACGGTGAACGCCGCTACTACCAATACGACAGTGGTCTCGACGACCGGCTCCCCCTCGATCGTCGGCCAGCCGGTGACCTACACGGCCACGGTCGGAGTGACCGCTCCGGGCTCTGGCACCCCGTCTGGCGTCGTCGAGTTCTTCGACAGCGGCACGGCCATCAGCGCCTGCACCGCCCAGCCGCTGAACGGCTCGGCTCAGGACACCGCCACGTGCATGGTCAGCTACAGCACCACGGGCACGCACACCATCACGGCGCAGTACCTCGGCTCCAGCAACTTCGCCGCCTCTGCCGTGTCGGGCAGCATCAAACAACAGGTGAACGGTGACCCGTCGACGGCGACGCTGTCGTTGTCGAAGTCGTCGGTCACCTACGGTGCCGAAGCCGGCGAGACCTTCACCGCCACGGTCACCGGAACGAGCGGGTCTCTGCCGACCGGGACGGTCTCGATCAAGGCCGGTTCGACCACCTTGTGCTCGACGACAACCCTGATCGAGAAGACCGCGAGCTCCGTCACCGCTACTTGCAGCCTCACCTACGTCGCGGAACCCGCCGGTAGCTACACGGTCACAGCCGTCTACAGCGGCGACACGCACAACGCCGGATCGACCTCGAGTCCGCCGCAGAGCCTCACCGTAAACCAGGACTCGACCACTACGGTCCTGCAGGGCCTCCCGCTCACGGTCACCTACGGCTCCGAGCAGAAGGCGGTGTTCGGCGTCGCCGTCCTCACCGGTGACGGCGAAGCCCTGCCGGCAAAAGAGCCAGTGACCGTCACTGCCGGGACCGCATCGTGCGTCGCCTCGATGTCGCCGTCACCGCTCGGCGCCATCGGCAGCTGCTCCATCGCAGGCGCCGCCTTGCCCGTGGGCAGCTACAAGGTGACGGCCTCGTACGTCGGCGACACCGACCTCAAGTCCTCGAACGGCACGGCCCTCGTGGGCCTCACGGTGACCGCAGCCGCCACCACGACCGGGCTGAGCTTGTCGGCGTCGACCGTCACCTACGGCAACGAGACGACTGAGGTGTTTTCGGCAACGGTCGCCTCGTCGGCCGGAACGCCGACGGGCACGGTGACCGTCGGATCGTCCGCTGGCACCCTCTGTCAGATCACGCTCGCGAGCGGCTCGGGCAGCTGTCACCTGACGCCCACCCAGTTGGCGGTTGGCAGCGTCAAGAACGTGGTGGCCACCTACGGCGGCAGCGGCAACTTCGCCGGGTCGTCGTCTGCGCCCGCCCTCAGCTTCACCGTGAGCAAGGACACGACCACGACGAAGATCTCAGAGAGCCCGACGACCGTCACCCCCGGCGACGAGTCCGCCGCGATCTTCACCGTGGCGGTGACCACCGGCCAGGGAGAGGCGGTCCCCAACAACGAGACCGTGAAGGTGACCGTCGGCTCGACCTCGTGCACCGTCGCGCTGACCGCCGGCACGGGTACGTGCAAGATCGGCAACAGCGCGCTGGCGGTCGGCTCCTACGTTGTCTCGGCGGCGTACGGCGGTGACGCCAACCTGGGCAGCTCGAGCGGCACGAGTGCGACGAAGCTCACGGTGTAATGCCTCATCGTCTGGCGCGAGCCAGGCGAGCGCGGCTGCGATCGACTGTCGACGACCAGCAAGCGGCGCAGCTCGACCGGTAGACGACTCGCGCACGGTGCCACCACGGTGACTTCGACGATCGGCCTAGGGCGTGACCCGACGAGCAAACCATAGGATCGCGCGCACGATGAAGAAGTGAGCCCTGCGAGCGAGGTGGGTATCTCCGGAGAGCACCTCACGCGCCATCTCCACGGGGACAACCCACGGACAGCCGAAGTTGACACCGCCGAGAGCCTCGCTGCCTACGTCCCACGAGTAGCCCTCGAGTGGCTGGTGGACTCGCCCGCGGCGGTTCATCGCCGCCTGGAGGGCACCTTGCTCTTTGTGGACGTTTCCGGCTTCACGGCGCTCACGGAACGGTTGGCCGCTCGCGGCAAGGTCGGCGCCGAGGAGATCACCGACGTCATCGGCTCCGTCTTCGCCGAGATGCTGGGCGTGGCGGCTCGCTACGGAGCGGACTTGCTGAAGTGGGGTGGGGATGCCTCGCTCCTGTTCTTCTCCGAGCCAGCATCGGCTGCCCGTGCCTGTCGGGCTGCAGTCCTCATGTCCCAGATGATGGGCCGAATCGGTCGGCTGAAGACTTCCGTTGGGCGGGTCTCCCTTGGGGTGTCGATCGGAGCCCACTGTGGGGGCTTCGACTTCTACCTGCTCGGCGGCCGTCACCGCGAGCTCGTCGTCACCGGGCCGGCCGCCACGATGACCGCCCGCATGGAGACGATCGCAGAGGCGGGTGAGGTGCTCGTCAGCCCCGACACGGCGAGCCGCCTCGAGGGGGACGTCCTCGGCGAACAAAAGCTCGAAGGTGTGTTGTTGGTCAAGTCACCCAAGGCCGCTGAGGTACCGTCTCCGATGACGCCAGCTCTCGCCGGCGTCGACGTTGAATCGCTCTTTGCGGCCGAGACTCGAGCTCACCTGCTCGGCGGCGGAGAGCAGGCCGAGCACCGGCAGGCCACCGTCGCTTTCCTCCAGTTCTCCGGCATCGATGCCCTCTCTGAGGAGCAGGGTGCTGAGGCGGTGGCCGACTGCCTCGACCCTCTCGTCCGCTCCGCCCAGGAGGCGGCGGCGCGCTACGGTGCCGGCTTCCACGGCACCGACATCGGAGCAGATGGAGGAAAGATCATCCTCCTCGGCGGGGTTCCCACCCTTCGCGGCAACGACGCCGAGCGCGTGTTGCGCGCGGCGCGCGAGATCATCGCCGTCCACCCCGCTAGCTCGCCGATTGGGCTTCGCGTCGGCGTGAACGCCGGAAGGGTGTTCGTCTTCTCCCACGACATCGGACTGGGGCACCGTCGCATCTTCTCGATCACGGGCGACGCCGTGAACCTGGCCGCTCGCGTCATGGGCCACGCGGCGCCGTTGCAGGTTCTCGCCACCGACTCTGCTCTCAGGCGGGCGCGCAACCCGTTCGAGACCGAGGCAGTCCCGCCGTTCCAGGTCAAGGGAAAGGCTGAGCCCGTCATCGCCAAGGTGGTTGGGGCGCCTCGCCACGACGTCGCGCTGAACGCCAGCGAAGATCTGCCCTTCGTCGGCCGCGACGTCGAGCTCGGCGAGCTCCTGCGCCTGGGGGGCACGGCCGCCGGGGGCGCGGGCAGCGTGGTCGAGATCGTGGGCGCAGCCGGCGTCGGCAAGTCCCGCCTCGTGTCGGAGGCCATCGACCGATGGGATCTCGTCACGCTCAGAGTGGCCTGCGACGAGTACGGGAGCGCCACGCCCTACCTGGCGTTCCGCCGCATCTTTCGCCGCTTGCTCGGGGGGGCGGCCGATGCTCCCAACGAGGTCGTCGCCGGCGAGCTTCGACGGGTGACGGCGACCCTGCCGGACCTCGAGCCGTTTCTCCCTCTGCTGGCCGACATCGTGGACGTGTCCGTGCCGTCCACCCGCGAGGTCGACGAGCTCGAGCCCAGGTTCAGGCGGACGCGTCTCGAGCACTGCGCCGCAGAGCTCCTGCGGGTCTTCGTCACGGGCCCTTCTGCCCTCGTCTTCGAAGATGCCCACGCCATGGACGAAGCCTCCGTGAGCTTGCTCGGCAGGGTCGTCCTCGAAGCCGATGCCCTCCCCTTGCTCGTGGTGCTCACTCGTGGTCCTGAGACCCCCATGGATCTGCTCGAGGGCGCCCATCCGGTCATCGAGCTACAGCCGCTCCGAGGCGAAGAGGCTGCCCGCCTGGCGGGCGGCGGCGGTGGATCATTGCTTGCGCCGGCACAGGTCGCCGCCGTCATCGAGCGGGCCAACGGCAACCCGCTCTTCCTGCGGGAGCTACTGCGCGCCGCCGGCGAGGCGGGCGGGCTCGAAGGGTTGCCCGAGTCACTCGAGCCGCTGCTGGCGGCACAAATAGACCTGCTTTCGCCGTCGGATCGGCGGGTCTTGCGAGCGGCTGCCGTTCTCGGGGGCCATTTCGACCCCGGCCTTCTACCCGAGCTGCTGGAAGACGGGTCCATCGTCGATGAGACGGTGTGGGACCGACTTGGCGCCTACGTGGCCCCAACTGCCGCCGGCCGACGGTTCACCCACGGTCTCATGCGTGACGCCGCCTACGAAGGCCTGTCGTTCAAGCGGCGCAAGGAGCTGCACGGCCGCGCCGCCAGGGCAATCGAGACAAGGATGACGACGCCTGACGAAGGCGCCGAGCTGCTGTCGCTTCACTGGCTGCATGCCGAAGGATATGACCGAGCGTGGCATTACTCGCGCCTCGCGGGCGAGCGTGCCCGAGTCCTGTGGGCGAACGCGGAAGCGGCCACGTTCTATGGGCGGGCGCTCGAAGCCGCCCACCGGCTCCGCACGCTGCCACGCTCCGATGTCTCCGCCGTCGCAGAGGCGCTCGGCGACGCCTGCGAGCTGACGGGCAACTACGAGCAATCGCGGCTCGCCTATGCGCAGGCGAGGCGACTCGGTGGTGACGAGGTCGACCGGGCGAGGTTGTTGCGCAAGACCGGGGTGCTGCACGAGCGCAACGGCCAGTACCGCCAGGCGCTCGCCTTGTACACGCGGGGGCGCCGGCTCGTCGTCGGCACGACCCCAGCTGCTCAGGCCGAGCGGGCGGAGCTCGGACTTGCGTCGGCAGGCATCTGTTCCCGCCGGGGTCGCTACCACGAGTGCAGGCGCTTTGCCATAGAGGCAGGTGAGGAGGCAACACGAGCAGGCCACCGCGCTGGGTTGGCTCACGCCCTCTATCTCGAGCACATGATGTCTGTCTACCTGGGTCAGCCGGAGGACGATCTGGCGCTCCGGGCGCTCGCCATCTTCGAGGAGATCGGAGACCTCGTCGGGCAGGGCAACGTGCTCAACAACCTCGGCATCGGTGCTTATTACCGGGGCAAGTGGGTGACGTCCCTCGAGCACTACGAGGCGAGCCGGGAGGTGCGTATCCGCTCGGGCGACGTTGTCGGCGCTGCCACGGAGGAGAACAACATCGCCGAGATCCTCTCCGATCAGGGAGACCTCGAGGCAGCACGCCCGCTGTTCGAGTCCGCTCGGGCGACGTGGCTGGCGGCGCGCTACCGGGTGGGCGCCGCCCTCGCGACGTCGAACCTCGGCCGCCTCGAAGCGCGGGCGGGCAACGTTGGCCGCGGGCGCCAGCTGCTCGAGGAGGCGCTCGGCAGCTTCCGCGAGATCCGCTCGCCGATGTTCATCGCCGAAACGCAGGTTCGTCTCGACGAGTGCCTGGTGCTCGAAGGCGACTTCACGGCGGCCATTGCCTCCTCCCGCGAGTTGCTGGACGGGTTCCGGGGTCGGCCCGGCTTCGAGCAGGTTGAGCTGACGACGCTGCGCCTCCTCGGCACGGCCGGCGGCTTCGCTCAGCTCGCCGGCGGGTCCGGTGGGGACCTCGCCGCATGCACGCAGGCGCTGGACGAGGCGATCGAACGGGCGACCGATCTGGAGGCCCCCTACGAGCTGGCGCTCGCCCTCGCAGTCAGGTCAGTGCTGGACCCCTTGATCGATGGCGCCCAGCCACCGCGATATGAAGACACCCATGAGCGAGCCGCGGCCGATCACCAACGCGCCGAGGCCATCTTCGACAGCCTCGGCGTTACCCGGGCGGTCGTCACCTGGTCAAGCCCGATCTCCGGTGAGCTGATCTTGAGGGGTCGAGCGATGCTGGGTGAATGGTCGGGGGAGAGCTAGCCCGGCATGGCTGTCGCGGTCCTTCAATGCGCCGCCGCTTCGGCGATCTTCACGATCACGAGAACGAAAGCGATCGCCAAATAGCCCCGCAGAGCGGAGAGGCCCACCTTGCTCATCGCCGGACGCCGGGAGGGCCCCCGATCACCAGAACCCATCGGAGCTCGCATTTGGCGGACTGCCTGATCGAACTACGGAACGCGACTACTCCACTTGCTCGCCGCCGAGCTTGGCCCCCAACTTGAACGCCTCCTCGTTGATCGGGATCATGGCGCACTTCTCCTTCAGTGCGGTGCGGATGGCCGTGAGAAACGTCTCGATTGGAAAGACCTTCGTCGCTCCCTGTAGGACGCCGAGAGCGACGACACTCTTCACCAGTACCGTGCCGAGGTCCTTGGCGACGCTGGCGAAGGGTACCGCCACGGTTCTGACCCCGGCGGCGAGCCCGTCGGGCTTGGCGCTGATGACGGAGCTGTCGTAGATGACCAACCCACCGGGCCGCACGGTTGGACCGAACTTGGCGAAACTGGGAGCGTTGAACACCACGAGCACGTGGGGGTGCAGTGCGGCCGGGGACAGCACCTCGTTCTTGGCCACATGAACGTCGGCATATGACGTGCCGCCGCGAGATTGGGGCCCATAGCTGGGGATGTGTGTCGAGTCGAAGCCTTCGTTGATGGCGGCGCGGGTGAGGATCATCGCCGCGGTCTGAGCGCCGTCGCCGCCGGAACCGGCCAGCTTGAAGCTGATGTCCTCGGGGTCGATGTGGGTTGGGAACCCTTCGGCGAAGCGAGGTGGGCGCTCGATGATCGCGTCGATTGCTCTCAGGGTCTCTTCCGCGTCGAAGGTAGCCCTGGGGATGGCTGGGAAGCCGGCCTCGCCCGTCGCGTCCTTCTTCACGCCGAGGGGGAAGATCGGCTCCATCTTCTCCCGCACCCAGGCCTCAGCGGCCTCGGGGTCGAGGTCGAGATACAGCGGGCATTCGGAGAGGACCTCGATGAAGGCGAAACCGTTTCCAGTGACCTGCAGTTCGAGCGCTTTCTTGATGGCACGCTTGGCGTGAGTTCGCCGCCGGTTGTCATAGAGAGCGACTCGCTCGACATAGAGAGGCCCGTCGAGTCCGGCGATCAGCTCCGCCATCTTCATCGGCTGTCCGGCCAAGAGGGTCCGGCCCTCCGGTGTGGTGCTCGTTCGCTGCCCGATGAGCGACGTCGGAGCCATCTGGCCGCCGGTCATCCCGTAGATGGCGTTGTTGACGAAGATGACCGTGATCGGCATCCCGAGCTGCGCGGTGCTCACGATCTCAGCCAGGCCGATGGAAGCGAGGTCCCCGTCTCCCTGGTAAGAGATCACGATCGAGTCGGGGTTGGCCGTCTTGTGGCCGATCGCCACGGCAGGAGCGCGTCCGTGCGCGGCCTGCGTGTTCCCGACGTCGAAGTAGTAGTACGAGAACACTGAGCAACCGACGGGTGAGATCAGGACGGTGCGGTCCTGGACGCCGAGCTCATCGATGGCGTCAGCCAGGTACTTCTGCACCAGTCCGTGCCCGCAGCCGGGGCAGTAGGTCGTCGAGTGGGCATTGATCCCCTCGGCATGGTCGTGGCGCTCGAACTGCCGGTAAAAGACCGAGGTCGACATCAGCGCACCTCCCGCAGGCTCAGTACGTGCTCGACGATCTCGTCCTGCGACGGGAGCATCCCACCCATACGACGGACGTGGCTCAACGCTGGCGGCACGTGGACATCCGCGTGACTCAGTGCGAGCCGCAGCTCGTCCTCCAGCTGGCCGCTGCTCGCCTCTACGACCACCAGGCGTGTCACCTGCCCGAGCAATGTGAGGAGGGCTTCGATCGGGAAGGGCCACAGCGTGATGGGGCGGAAGAGACCCACGTTGACGCCCTTCTCACGCAGGTCCTTGATGGCACCTTTGGCCAGCTGTGACGGCGTGTTGCACGCCACGAGGAGGATGTCGGCATCCTCACACCGATAGAGGTCGGCCCGTTGCTCCGCGACCGTCATCCGCTCGTACTTCTCGTTCAGGTGGACGTTGTGCTGTTCGAGGCCGACCTCCGAGAGATCGATGGAACAGATCAGGTTGCCCCGATGCGAGCGGTCGCCGAACACCGCCCACTCCGGGATGCCCGGCACCACCATCTGGCGTGGCAGCCGCACCTGCCCGGTGATCTGGCCGAGGTAACCGTCGCCGACGATGACGACCGGGTTTCGGTACTTGAAGGCGAGCTCGAACGAGAGCATCGCGAGGTCAAGCATCTCCTGGGGCGTCGCCGGGGCGAGAACGATGGCGTGGGTGTTCCCGTGGCCGAGGCCGCGGCACACGAGCTTGACGTCGGCCTGCTCGGGCCCGATGTTGCCCAGCCCTGGGCCGCCGCGCATGATGTTCACGAAGACGGCCGGAACCTCTGCCCCGATCATGTACGAGATCCCCTCCAACATCAGGCTGAAACCCGGAGAGCTCGTGAAGGTCATGCAGCGCGTCCCGGCACCGCCGGCGCCGTACATCATGTTGACCGTCGCGACCTCGCTGACTGCCTGGACGAAGATGCCGTCGAGCTCGGGCAGGACTTTGGCCATCAGCTCGGCGCCCTCGGTCGAGGGTGTGATCGGGTAACCGAAGACGTGGCGGCATCCGGCGAGCAGGGCGCCAACGGCGGCCGCATAGGTCCCCTTGACGATGAGCGGTTCCCGCTCGGGCAAGGGGACAGTCGAGTCCGGCCGGGGCTCGGGCTCGGGCACGTCGAAGGGCCGGGGGCCGAACAGATTGGCTGGATCCACGAGCTCGAATGCCGCCCCATCCCGTTCGGGCCGGAGGCCGAACGGCTCGGGGCAGGCGTCGAAGCAGAGACCGCAGCCGTTGCAATCCGTCAGGTCGAGAACGATCGGGATCAGCCCGGTCTCGGGGTTGATCTCGGTGCCGAGCACGAAGCAGTGCTTGATGCACGAGCTGATGCAGCGCCCACAGCCTTTGCAATACTCGGGTACGACGAAGGGCTTGGGTCGTTCGGCCACCATCGTCATGGCGTCACCTCCTACAGCGGGCTGGCATCGTGCCGCCCAGATGCCTCCGGCACTCTTCTGACTAGAGGGCGCTCCAACAACTTCGTGGGCACACCGCAACTCGAACCGAACACAACGGTCCTGCGTCCGTCAGGAGGGTGAGAGCCAATCCTGGACATCGTGCCAGGTGGTCCATGAATGGCCCAGACCCGACACAACGCTCTCATCTGTTCCATCTTCAACCCGCGGGCGTCGGCCCGCTAGGGCCATTCGGCCGAAAACTCCTTCCACCTGCGAGATTTCCGCTGGCGTACGAGCCACGGTGATCACCTACGGTCGGCTGCGCCGGCGGCCTCGGTCTGCCCTGCCTACCCAGGATGAGGCTTGACCAGGGAGCGGAACAGACAGTCCGAGTGACCTTGGACCCTACAATTCCGCCGCCAACTGCAAGAGACTGCAGTGGTGGCAGACCTGCGCGGGGGGACGTGGAACGTGAGCGACAGAGACGCCGAGGTCTCGGCGGAGGTCTCGCACCGGGGACGCCCGATCGACATGCAGGCCCTCGAGGGCACCGACGCCCTCGAGGGCGCCGACGCCGAGACGGACCATTATCTCGACGCAGCGCTGCGGGCCCGATGGAGCGCCACGCACGCCGCCCTGGACGCTTTCCTGCACCCTCACGCAATCGCCGTGGTCGGGGCGAGCGCTGATCCGAACACGATCGCGGGCCTGCTTTTCGCCAACCTGGTCGACAGCCACTTTGGCGGGATCGTGTTGCCCGTGAACAAGAGCCATCCGGCGGTGCAGGGCATCGTTGCCTATCCTGATCTGGCCTCTTGCCCCGTCGTCCCCGATCTCGTCATCGTCTGCGTGCCGGCCTCGGCCGTTCCCGCAGTGGTCGCCCAAGCCGGCGAACTCGGCGTCAGGGCGGTGTGCATCATCTCAGCCGGGTTCGCGGAGACGGGCGCGGACGGGGTCGCTCTCGAGGCGAATCTCATGCAGCAGGCTGTCGCTCGGGATGTGAGGCTCGTCGGCCCGAACTGTGCGGGGATACTCAGCGGCACCGCCGACGCACGGTTCAACGCCACCTTCAGCCGGGCCGTCCCCCCACCAGGGCGGACGTCGCTCCTCAGCCAGTCAGGCGCCATCGGACTCGCCCTACTGGAGGCGGCGAAGTTACGCGGGCTTGGGATCGGCGCGTTCGTGTCGGTGGGCAACTGTGCCGATGTTGCCAGCAACGACCTCGTCCTGCACTGGGGCCAAGCCCCCGATACCGATCTCATCCTCCTCTACCTGGAGTCGATCCAGGACCCGCCGTCGTTCATCCGAATCGCCCAGCGGGTCGGCAGGCGGATCCCCATCGTGGCGGTGAAGGCGGGCCGGACAGAAGCCGGCTGTCGAGCGGCGATGTCGCACACTGCAGCGCTCTCGGCCGGCGACGTGGCAGTGGACGCCCTGCTCCGCCAGGCGGGCGTCATCCGTGCCGAATCCATCGAGGAGATGCTCGACCTCGCCATCATGTTGAGTTCGCAGCGGCAGTTCCGAGGACGTCGGGTGGGCATTCTGACCAGCGGGGGCGGGCCGGGCATTCTCGCCGCAGACGCCTGTGAGACCAACGGGCTCGTCGTGCCCCAGCTCAGTGAGCTCACGGCGGCGTGTCTGCGCTCCCTGCTCCCGCCGGAGGCGAGCGTGTCCAACCCCGTCGACATGATCGGCAGCGCCAGCGCGCAGCAGTACGGCCGTGCAATCCGCATCCTCGGCGCTTCATCAGAGATCGACGCCTTGATCGTCCTGGTCAACACACCCCTCCTCACCCGCGACTCGGACGTGGCCACGGAACTGGTCGCCGCCCGTGCTGAGCTCAGCAGGGATGTGCCCCTGGTGGCGGTGTTCATGAGCAGGGAGGGCCCGCCTCCAACCCTCCGCGAGGCAGGCATCCCGTCGTTCGTCTTCCCAGAGAACGCGGCACGCGCTCTCGGGCGGAGCGTCGCATGGGAAAGCCGGCGGGGCCGGCCGGCCGGCAAGGTGCTTCGACCCGACGTCGACGCCCACCAGATTGGTCGGCTCGTGGCCGCGGCCGGTCGCCGCGCGAGCGGCGGATGGCTGACGGCGCCCGACGCCGAGGGGCTGCTCGAGGCGTACAGCATCGCCGTCGTCCGATCGAGGCTCGTACGCACCCCAGGCGAGGCCGAGGCGGCCCAGGTCGAACTCGGGTGCACGGTAGTCGTCAAGGTCGCCGCTGCGATTCACAAGAGCGATGTCGGCGGTGTTCGGCTCGGGGTGACGACACCCGCTGCGGCCGCGGATGCCGTGAGGGCGATTCGCTCCGACATGGAATACGCCGGGATTGCCGGGTTCGCTACCGAGCTCCTCGTGCAGGAACAGATCGAGTCGGGACAGGAGATGATCGTGGGTGTCAACCACGATCCCTTGCTCGGGCCGCTCGTCTTGGTCGGTTTGGGTGGCAAGTTCGCCGAGCTGCTGGGGGACGTCGCTGTCCGTCTCGCACCGCTCACCGACCACGACATCGAGGACATGCTGCAGTCGCTGAGGTCGTACCGGCTGCTGACCGGCTATCGGGGGACGCCCGCTCTCGACGTCGACGCGCTACGCCAGATGCTTCACGGGGTTTCTGCACTGGTCGACGACCTGCCGGAGATCGCTGAGATGGACCTCAACCCTGTGTTCGTCCTCGAGAACCGTGCCGTGGCGGCCGACGTGCGCATTCGCTTTGCCAACCATCCCGTCCCGCAACCCCGCTGACTGCAGGTGCCGGCCGATGCCCACCGAACAGCCGCCACGTGCAATCCTCACCACGGTCGCTGTCTTCCCGGAGTCCTACCTCCTCGAGAATCTTGCGGTCCGATCCGACGGCTCGATCCTCGTGACGGCGGCCTTGCAGAAGGAGCTGTGGTACGTCCCGCCGGCCACCGCTCGAGCGCCGGTCGAGCCCCTCCTGCTCCAAACGTTCGATCAGGTGGCGTCAGGAATCGTCGAGACCACGCCCGACGTGTTCTATGTCAGTATCACCAACACGTACACGCTGCAGCAGTCGTTTCTGCATCGTGTTGACCTGCGCGGATGGAGTCCCGGTGATCCGGTCCGCGCGGTGTGCGTGTTCGAGTTCGACAAGCGCGCCGGCGGGCTCAACGGCAGTTGCCTCCTCGGTCCGTCGAGCATCCTCCTGGCGGACTCCGTTTCTGGCCTCATCTGGCGTGTCGATATCGGCCCCGATGGCGGGGACCTCACGGCGCGCGTCTGGCTCAAGCACGAGAGCATGGATGTCGACCCAGCGAGCACACTCGTGCCCCCTCAGCCAGGAGTCAACGGCGTCCGCTACGCGTCGAGGGGCCATTACCTGTACTACACCTCCACCGCGCAGAAGCTGTTCATGCGGGTGCCCGTCGACGCGGGAACGCTCGATCCGGCAGGGCCCCCGGAGCTCGTCGCTGGCGGCACCATGCCCGATGATTTCTGCATCGACGAGGAGACCGGCGTGGCGTACGTCACGACTCACCGCCAGAACACCATCGATCGCGTGCCGCTGGACCCGGCGGTCGACCAGACGAGACAGATCGTGGTGGGAGAGCCGTTCGACGAGCAGCTGATCGGTCCCACGAGCGCCGCATGGGGGCGAGCTCCCGGGGACTACGGCCGGATCGCGTACGTGACGACCGACGGAGGCTTCATGGCGCTGCCGTCGAACGAAGTCAGGCTTTCCAAGCTGGTGCGCCTCGAGCTCTCCGGCGGACATGCCGGACCGCGTGAACGTGGCTGGGATGCGAGTCGTTGGCACGACCACACTTGACACGACACTGGAGCCCGAGATGGGACTTGAACCCATGACCTGCGCATTACGAGTGCGCTGCTCTACCACTGAGCTACCCGGGCGGGGCCGACCCTTCGCCGCCGGCACGCGGCGTCCCGACGGAAATCCGGCCTGTCGGCCAAGAGATCGTAGGCGCGATCGCGCGCCGACACGTCACGATGCGGACGCCCACCAGCTCTCTTCGGAGGTACCCATAAGGCCGGCACGCCGCATCATGATCGGCACCCCCGGCACCGGCGTACCCGCCACCACGGTCACGATGCCTTTCAGCGACCTCCTCGCCTTCGCCTGCGGCCGCTCGGATGCGAGCGAAGAACGCGTGAGGTTTAGCGGTGACGCCGCGCTCGTGTCAGAGGCGCTGCGGTCGATGGGGTTTACTCCCTGAGCTCAGCGGCTGCGAACCGCCCGAAACGCCTGGGAGAAATCAGCCACCAGGTCCTCGGTGTTCTCCAGCCCGGTACTGATGCGGACGAGGCCGTCGGCCAGGCCCCGCCCGGCTCGCTCAGCCGGGGCAACCTGACGGTGCGTCGTCGATGCCGGATGAGTCACGAGGGTGTGCGTGCCCCCGAGGGAGGCGCCGATCCATGCGGTGGAAAGCGCCTCGCACCAAGCGGCCGCCCCTTCGACACCCCCCGACAGCTCTACTGCCAACATGCCGCCGAAGTAGCCGGGCCGAAGCAGTTTGGCGGCGCGCTCGTGATGCGGGTGAGCCTCGAGGCCGGGGTAGTGAACGGCCGAAACGTCCGTCTCGCCCGCCAGCATCTCGGCCAGGGCGAGGGCTGATCGGCACTGACGCTCCAGGCGCACTTCGAGGGTCTGCACGCCGCGAAGGGCGAGCCAGGCGTCGAAGGGCTGCATGGCGCCGCCGACCTCGATGGCCACCTGGCGCACGGTCGAACGGTCGTGAAGCGAGCAGCACACGACACCGGAGACGACGTCGCTGTGGCCGGCGATGTACTTCGTCACCGAGTGCACGACGAAGTCGAAACCGAACGAAGCCGGCGTGCACAGCCAGGGCGATGCGAACGTGTTGTCGATGACCGCCGGCACCCCGGCCGCCCGGCACGACGACGCCAGGGCTTCCAGGTCGGCGACTGTGCACAGCGGGTTGGCGATCGTCTCCACGTAGAAGAACGCCGCCCCGGGGAGCGCCTTTCGCACCGCCTCGAGGTCGTGCGGGTCGAGCTCCTGCACTTCGATCCCGTAGCGCGGGAGCACCTTCGAGAATAGGGCGTACGAGCCGCCGTAAAGCTCGCGGCTCGTCACGACGCGGTCGCCGGCGCCAGCGAGTGCCAGCGAGACGGCGTGGATGGCCGACATTCCCGACGAGAAGCCGAAGGCCGCCTCCGTACCCTCCAGCTCAGCCATCACCCCTTCGAACGCCTCCACGGTCGGGTTCCCGTACCCGCGGCCATAGCTGTGCCCGGGGCGCTCGAAGGCAAGTACCTCGGCGTACTCCTCCTGCGTCTCGAACCGCCAGGTGGCGGTCTGGTAGATCGGGACGCTGGCGGGGATCTGGCGCACCTCCGGCACCTGAGCGCCATGAATCGCCCTTGTCGAGAAACCCTCCTCTCCTGTCACGACCCGGCCCCCTCCACGGAGAGGACCTGGGCGCGGAGATCTCGCTTGAGGACCTTGCCGGCCGGGTTTCTCGGAAGGGGCTCCGAGCTGAACCAGATGTGGGTGGGAACCTTGAAGGAGGCGATCCGCTCTGCCACGTGCGCCCGCAGCTCGTCGGCGGTTGCCTCGGCATCGGGCCGGAGCACGACGACCGCTCCCACCTCCTCGCCCAGCACCTCGTGGGGCACCCCGATGACGGCGGCATCTGCGACGGCCGGATGTTCGAAGAGCGCTGCCTCGACTTCAGCCGAGTAGACGTTCTCGCCTCCCCGGATCACCATGTCCTTCGCCCGGTCGACGATGAAGATGAAACCCTCGTCGTCCAAGCGGGCGACGTCGCCCGTGTGCAGCCATCCGTCGCTGAAGCTGGCTGCGGTCGCCTCGGGCTTGTTCCAGTAGCCCTTGACGACGTTCGGGCCCTTGATCCAGAGCTCACCCGCCTCGCCCGGTGGCAGGTCCACCCCGTCGGGGCCAACAACCCGCACGTCGCACACGGGAACGGGCGGGCCGCAGCTCATCGGCTTGCGCACGTAGTCGTCGCCCGAATTCATGCTCGTCACCGAGGAGGTCTCCGTGAGCCCGTAGCCGTTGGAGGCGTTCCCGCTCGGGAATTGCTGCTTGATCCGACGCACGAGCTCCGGCGGTGCGGGCGCGCCGCCGTAGGAGATAGTACGTACGCTCGAGGTGTCGCGGGTCGCGAAGTCGGGTGAGTTGAGAACCTGCCAGGCCATCGTGGGCACTCCCCCGAAGATCGTCACGCACTCGCGCTCGATGAGCTCGAGCGCTCGCTCGGGGTTCCAGCGTCGCATCATGACGATCTTGCCGCCGCTCGCGGTGTTCGCCACGAGGATCGAGTGACATCCGGTGGCATGAAAGAGCGGCACGGACAACAGGCAGGCGTTCTGAGTGGCACCCGGTGTCGACTCGCCTGGCGCCGCCCCCGCCATCACCTGCCCACGGGCGCTGATGAACGCCAGGCTGAGGAGGTTCGTGCAGATGTTGCGCTGCGTGCCGAGAGCGCCTTTTGGCTTCCCGGTCGTGCCCGAGGTGTAGAAGATGGTGGCGTTGTCCTCGGGGTCGATGTCGGCGGGCGGGAGCTGTGGCTCGTCGCCCCTCGCCTCGGCCATCACGGCCTCGTAGCGAGCGACATCGGCCGGCACTTGGACGCTCTCTCGCGAATCCTCTGGCCGCACCACGATGACGTGCTCGAGGCCCGAGACCCCCAGCTCGCCGAGGTGGGCCAGCAGTCTGCCGAGGCGTTCGGCGTCGACGACGGCAACCTTCGTGCCCGAGTCCGCCAGGCCGTAGGCGAGCTCGGGGCCGGTCCACCAGGCGTTGAGGGGCACGATGACAGCACCGAGGGCGGCCGCTGCCCAGAAAGCGACGACCCATTCCGGGTAGTTGCGCATGACGATCGCCACGCGATCGCCCGCCTGCACGCCGTATCGTTCGGCCAGCAGCCGCGAGAAGGTGGCGACCTCGGCGAAATGCTCGGCGAACGACATGCGCTCGTCTTCATAGACGAGGAAGGTGGCCTCACCGAACGCCTGCGACTGCTCGAGAATCGCCCGCAGGGTCGGCGGGCAGTTCTTCCAGACCCGTGTGGGGAGACCGTTGATGTCGGCTTCCACCACCTCGAACATCTGACCGGGCTCGATGAGACGAGCCGTCGCCTCTGTGAGAGAAAGCGGCATCAGCTCAGCGTAATGGGAGGTCGTGGCGACAAGGCAGATCGGGCACCGGACGGCGGCAGACTCGTTGGACCGCCGGGCTGATCCGAGGAGCGGAGGGAGGGGGATTCGAACCCCCGGGGCTCAACACCCAACGGTTTTCAAGACCGTCGCAATCGTCCGCTCTGCCATCCCTCCGAGCTGGGACTGTACTGGGCCCGAGGGAGGCTCAGCGGCCATGCACGGGCACAGGGCGTCTCAGTTGAGCAGGCTCGGTCGCCCGAGGTACCTGGCGGGCAGCTTGGGCATCTTCGCCGCTGTCCAGGTGCGCCCACCGGTCGTCGTCGAGATGATGGCGTCGTCAGTGAGGTTCGTGGGGCTGAGGGTTCCGACGACGGTGCAGCTCTCTGAGGTGGCGCAGGCGAACTGGAGGCCCCGGAAGCCCTGTGGGAAGTCGGCGGCGCGATCCCATGACAATCCGCCGTCCTCGCTCTGCAGGATGCGACTGCCGTTGGCGGCGTCGTCGATGGCCCAGCACACCTCGACGGTGGGGCACGCTTGCGGGAACACACCGGCGGGGCGTCGCTGCGTCCAGGTGTTGCCACCGTTGCTCGTCAGCCAGAGAGCCGGCTCGCCTGATTCGGCGTAGCCGCCGACGAGGCAGCGGAGGCGTGTCGTGCAGATAAGGTTGTTGGCCGTCACCTCAGCACCGCTGACGACGATGTGTCGGATCCAATCGCTGCCAAGGTCGCTCGAGGTGTAGAGCAGCACCGTCGAGCTCGGGTGGCCGCCGTTGTCGGCCAGGACTGCGCAGTGACGGGCGTCAGGACACGAGATGGCGAGCAGCCGCGGATGGTAGGCGGGGATTCGCAGCGTGGCTGCCCACGAGTACCCCCATCGTGGGTGACGGCGATGCCACCGTTGGTGGCGACGAGGCACGACTGAGCGGCTGGGCAGGCGAGCAACCCGAACCCATTCTCGATCGGAGGTGGAGGTGACGCCGGCAGCGTCGCCCAGGTTCTGCCGCCGTTGAGGCTCCGAGCGATCGGCCAGGCGCCGTCACCTTGTCCGATCCCTCCGCTGATGTAGCACTCCGCCGTTGTTGGACAGGCGAGAGTCGAGATCGGATCGCTGCCGTCGGATGGCACAGGTTCGGCCCGCCACCTGTCACCGCCTGTCGATACGGCCACGACCTCGAAATGCCTCATCCCCGCCTCGGTGAGAGGGAGGACCGACGTGCCGTAGACAAGGCAGTCCCCTGGTGCCGGGCACACGACCGATACGGGGAGGGATCCTCCGGTCGGCACGGCGATCTCGTTCGTGAACCCGTCCGCAAAATTGGAACCTGCCGAGTAGCCGCCTCCGCCTGTGACAGCCGCGCCGAGGGCGAGGCACGGGAGCCCTGCGCAAACCAGGGCGAGGGCGAACGCAGCCCTCTGTGACCGAAACTGGAGCAGGCGGCGGTGCTGGTGGATGGCGAGAACACCCACCCCGAGAAGACCGGCAGTAGCGAGCGGCTCTGCAACAGAGAAGGGTTGATACAGGCTCGGCCCGACCGTCGCCGCCAGCAGCAGGACCGGCTGGGCGAGCACGACAGCTACCTCGAGGCTGCTCAGTCCGGATCGCTCGCCGACGGGGACCTGGATGCGCTGCGCTGCCCGCACGCCGAGCCAACTGAGCAGCACCGCCAGCGCCAGCAGCGGGACGGCGTAGGCGAGGAACCAGGCCGTTCGGAGCTGCAAGACGATGGCGTCGGCGCCTATCTGACTCACTCTCAAAGACCTGTGTTGCTCGTACACCGCCCGAATTGCCAACCCGATGAAGAAAAGTGCCACCGCGGACTCGGCCAGGAGCAGTGCCGGGAACCAGTATTTGAGTCGGGTGAGGCGTGCTCGTCGGGCGAGACCGGCACGGACGATAGAGAGGCACTCTCTCGCCAACACATGACGCTCATTGGCATGGACCTCGGCGATGAGAGCGATCACGTCGTCACCCACGGTGTCCCAATACGACTTCGGGTAGCTCTTGAGACACCAGCGGTACGCCCGTGCCAAGCGTGGCGTTGCCACGTCGGTGGCGCCGCTCAATGGGCCAGCCTCCTCAGCCAAGACGCAGGCCGGCGAGTGCCGGAGCGCCGCACGGCACCCCCGGCATCGCAGGGCGGCCGCCCGTCCGCCTGTGCGCCGTGCGACCCTTGACGGCGGCATGCACGACGGCGGCGCCCTGCGCCAGGCGGTCCGCCTCGAGCTCCACCGCGCCGGAGCCCTTCTCGGTGATCTCGAAGTACTGGCGTGCTCGTCCGCGGACGATCTCGCTGCCGGCTCGCTGGATGAGGCCCTCGTCGACGAGGCGGTCCAAGGTGCCGTAGAGCGTGCCGGCCGTGAGCTTCACCCTGCCATTGGTGAGGTCGCGCACACGCTCGAGAATTGCGTAGCCGTGGGTGCGTCCTTCCAGCAGCACGGCCAAGGCGTAGTAGGTGGCGTCACGCATGCCTGCCATGTTCGCCAGAATAGTTCGAGTATCAGACTATTACAAGTTCCCTACTCTTCCACCCATCGGGTGGCCCCGGGCGAGGCAGAGCCCTCGTGGGCGCCTCAGGCAGGCGGCCCGCTGGCGAGCACGACCGTGGCGGAGTGCGACTGCCCGGAGGCATCGACCCATCCGAGGACGACACTGTCACCGGGGTGGAGCGTCACCATGAGGTGGCTCAGCGTGGAGGGCGAATCCACGGTCTGGCCATCAAACGAGGTGATGACGTCGCCGGCGACGAGCCCTGCCTGCGCAGCCGGTCCGCCGCTCACGACACCGCTGAGGTCGGCGCCCGAGGTGCTCGACCCGCCGAAGTCGCCGCCGAAGCCGCCTTCACTCCCTGACGAAGAGATGAGCACCCCGAGGAAGGCGGTCGGGCCGACGTGGACGTCGGAGGAGCCCTGTCCGGACTCGATCGCCGCCGCTGTCGAGATCGCCTGGTCGATGGGGATGGCGAAACCCTGCACGTTCGAGGAGATGGCGAAGGACGCCGCCGAGCCGGCCGTGTCCATCCCGATCACCTCGCCGGCGTTGTTCACGAGCGATCCGCCGGAGTCGCCCGCCTGCACGTCCGCGTTGACCTCGATCATCCCGGTGAGCTGCTCGCTCGTGCCGTCGAGGTCATCGCTGGCCGTGACGGACTGGTTGAGCGCCGTGATCGACCCACCGGCACTCGTCGGCGTGCCGCCTGTCCCACCGGCGTTGCCGATGGCCACGACCGACTCGCCGACGGCGAGGTTGGAGGAATTGGCGAATTTGGCGGTCGCCAGCCCGGAAGCGCCCTGCAGCTGAATGACGGCGATGTCGTGGGTGGAGTCATATCCGACGACGCTTGCGCTGTAGGTCTTGCCGTTGCCGACGTCCGTCACGCTGATCTTGGTGGCACCGTCGACGACGTGGTTGTTCGTGAGGATCTCCCCGGTCGACGTGAGGACGATCCCCGTCCCGGCGCCCTCGGCCTGCTGGTAGCTGAAGGTCGAGTTGATGTCGACCAGGGCCGGGTCGACCTTGGCGGCGATCGAGGCCACATCGGAGGGACCACCGCTGCCTTCTGTCCCGCCACCGGAGGAGCTACCGCCCGAGGCGGACGGCGTCTGGCCGAAGAAGGAGCCTCCCGGGCCGCCCGATCCGAAGGGTGACTGCCCGAAGTTCGAGCCGCCCGAGCCAGCCGATCCTGAACTGCCCGAACCGCTCGGGGAGCTGATCGGTGAGGTGGATGCGCTCGACAGCGACGAGCCCGAGGGCCAGATCAAGTGGCCGATGCCGACGCCGCCGGCTGCCGCCAGCGCGACCAGCAGAGCCGCCCCTCCGACCAGCAAGCGGTGACGGCGCCGCGGCGGCGCCGGCGGTGGCGCGGAGGGGAACGACGAAGCCGGGCCGGAGTACGGCGGGAACGACGAAGCCGGGCCGGAGTACGGCGGGAACGACGAAGCCGGGCCGGAGTGCGGCGGGAACGACGAAGCCGGGCCGGAGTACGGCGGGAACGCGGCGGTGTCGCCCGGGCCGAGACGAACTCCGCCTACCGGAGTCACTGGCGACCCGGGCGGCCAGCTGCCGCTGCCCGAGGACGTCGGCGGAAACGGCACCGTGTCTTCGCGCCGGTCGCTCCAGGCCCCTGCCGCCGCCGAAGGGGAACCCTCTGTTTCGTCGTCGTCGTCCTCGGGCGGATCCGTCCATGCCGGATCCGTCCATGCCCAAGCCGCCTCCTCGGCTGAACCCTCGTGCTCTTCGTCGTGGTTGCTCATGGCGCCTTCCGGCCTTTCGATCGATCATCGATTGCACCACTAGTAAACGGCGGGATCCTGTGAGTTTGGTGCGACCTGACTGCGAACCTCCTTCGGAGCACCCGACGACCTCACGCCTGTGGTGTCGAGACCGGCGACGGAGGGCCGAGGGCTGATCAGAGCCAGGCGGCGAGGTCGGCGACATCGACGACCGGCAGCCCCCAGCGCAAGGCGAAGCGCTCCAATGCGGCGCCTCCTGCCATGACGCCGTCGGCGCTCATGACTTCGCAAATGACGGCGACCTTCGGCAACCCGGCCGCCTCGCAGAGCGCCACCGAGGCCTCCGTGTGCCCGGCCCTCTCGGCCAGACCCCCCGGGCGCGCTCCGAGGGGGAACACGTGACCAGGTCGCAGGAAGTCCCCTGGCACGGCCCGCGGGTGGGCGATGCGTCGGATCGTCGCAGCCCGCTCCACGGCCGACACGCCCGTGCCGGTGCCGGCCGCCAGGTCTACCGGCAGGTGCGGAGCGGTGCCGTGGCGGTCACCGCCGCCTGGGAGTGGGGGGATCTCAAGTCGTTCGAGCCGGGCGAGGTCGCACGGCACGGTGGTGTGGCCGCATGCATGCGTGAGCAGGAAGGTCATCGCCTCCGGGCGAAGCCTGGCACCCGCGAAGACGACATCGCCTTCGTGCTCGCGCCCCGGGTCCCAGACGACGACGCCGCCACCGGCGGCGAGCTGCGCCACGGCCTTCTCGACGCCGAGGCGACCGCTGAGCGGACCTGCCCAGGGCAGCGAGCCGATGACTGCCGCCAGGGCGGCGCCTGTGGCGGCCCCGTTGTGGCGGGCAAGCTTGGCAACGAGGTCGGTCTCGATGTTCACACGGCCGCCGACCTCGAGGGCCGACAGCGTCGTCTCGGCCAACGTCGTCGGGATGAGGGCAACCGAGAAACGGTCCCGCCCCGTCTCGGCCACCGTCAAGCTGACGCCATCGACGGCGATGGAACCTTTCGCCACGATCTCCGCCATGACGTGATCGGAGGTGCGGATCCAGACTCGACGACCGATTCCCTCCTCGTCGATGCGGGCGACCTTGCCCGTGCCATCGATGTGTCCCTGCACGAGATGGCCATCGAGTGAGCAGCCAACTTCGAGGGCGGCTTCGAGGTTGACCATCGAGCCGATTGCGAGATCGCCCAACGTCGACCGGCGCCGCGTCTCAGCCGAGAGGTCCGCCTCGAAGCCGTCCGGCCCCACGGCCGAGACGGTCAGACACACACCGGCGACGGCGACCGAGGAGCCCTCTTCGGCCAGTCCGGCGATCTTGGGTGCGTGCACGCGCACTCCGAGATCGTCGATGCCCGAAACGACTCCTACATGGCGAATTCTTCCCGTGAACATGGTGACCTCCTCTGCGCGGCCACCCCTCGGCGGCGGGCGGAAGGCGGCAACTTGCCGGCCTTCGGCGGGGTCTCACCGCGTGGCCCCGGGGTTGCACCGGGTCGACCCACCACCGGCGGGTCCGGCGGGCTGTTACCGCCACTCCTCGGAATCGCACCAAGTTCGATCATGTTATTCCGCCTCAGGGATCGCAGCCAGGACGGAGCTGGCGGCGCACGGAACCGAGCCACGACTCGGCTTCTTGGCGCCGCAGCGACAACGCCTCCCGCAGTCGAGGCCCGTGATCGCCGGCGGCAGGGTACGAGCCGAGAAACTTCAAGCCTGCCAACACCACGTGCAACTCCTTCAAGCAGTCACCGACGATCTCGTCGGCGACGTGCCCTTCGAGATCGATGACGAAGCAGTAGTCCCCCAACCCTTGCTTCGTCGGTCGCGACTCGATCTTCGTGAGGTTGAGGCTCCTGGCGGAGAAGTGGGAGAGGATCTCGTGCAGGCTCCCCGGGCGGTCCGCCTGCTGGAAGCAAACGATGCTCGTGCGGTCGTGGCCGGTGGGGGCGGGCACCTCCCCGGGGGCCACAAGGAGGAAGCGTGTTTGGTTCTCCCCGAAGTCCTCGATCCGCTCGGCGATCGCCTCCAGGCCATAGAGGCGCCCGGCCAGTAGAGGAGCGATGGCCGCCGTGCCCACCGCTCGCTCCTCGCCGACGAGCCGAGCCGCCTCGGCCGTCGAGCTCGACGCCACCACTTCGGCTCCTCCGAGCATGTCGCGCACGAAGCGCCGGCACTGGGCGCTGGCGTGCGGGAACGACACGACCCTGTGGACGTCCTCCACCTTCGTCCCGGATGGAGCGAGGAGATGGAGATGCACGTCGAGGACCGATTCCGCCTGGATCAACAGGTCCGACTCGAAAACGAGGTGGTCGAGGGTGACCGGCACGGTCCCCTCGATCGAATTCTCGATCGGCACGAAACCCGCCGCCACCTCGCCGCCATCGACGGCGGTGAGCACGTCACCGATCGTTGCGAAGGGGACAAGACGGGCGCCGGCATGCCCCGGCTCGGCGAGCAACGCCTCCTCGGTGAAGGTGCCGGGGGGGCCGAGGAAGCCGATCGTCGGCCAGCGCACGCCTGAAGGTCGCAAGTCCCCGTCCATGCGGGCAGGATAGTGAGCACGATGGACGAGATCGACGTGCGCCAATTAGTAGAGGACATCCAGTCGGGTACCTGCTCGCCGGAGGATGCCATCTCCAGGCTGCGACGGCTGCCCTTCACGGATCTCGGTTACGCCAAGGTCGACCACCACCGACCCCTTCGCCAGGGCATGGGTGAGGCGATCTACGGCCCCGGCAAGACGGCCGCCCAATGCGCCGGCATCGTGGCCGAGCTCCTCGGCAGCGGCAGCGGCCCGGTGCTTCTCACCCGGGCAACGGCGGTGCAGGCTGAGGCCGCTCTCGAACGGTCCCCCGGTGGTACCTGCGAGCCGGCGGACGGAGCGACGCGGGACGATCGGCTCCTGACGATCTACTGGCGAGCCGGCGAGAGGCGGCCGGGACGGATCCTCGTCTGCTCAGCCGGTACGGCCGATCAGCCGGCGACCGACGAGTGCGTGGCCACGTTGCGGGCGTACGGATGGCGACCTGACGTGCTGGCTGACTGCGGTGTCGCCGGTGTCCACCGCATCCTCGCGGCCTTCGACGCCCTCTGCGAAGCCGACGCCGTTGTCGTCATCGCCGGCATGGAAGGAGCCCTTGCGAGCCTCGTCGGCGGCCTCACCCCCGCACCGATCATCGCCGTGCCCACCTCGGCCGGTTACGGTGCCGCCCTCGAGGGCGTGACCGCTCTCCTGGCGATGCACGCCTCCTGCGCTGCCGGCGTGACGGTGGTCGGCATCGACAACGGTTTCGGAGCGGCCTGTGCCGTAGCCCGGATCCTGCGATGACCACCGGTCGGCGTGTCGCCTGGTTCAACTGTTTCTCCGGCATCTCCGGTGACATGACGCTCGGCAGCCTCGTGGACGCCGGGGCCGATACCGACGAGCTCGTCAAGCTCCTCGGGCAGATCCCGATCGGCGGTTGGTCGCTCGAATTCGAGCCGGTGCTCCGCAACGGGCTCGCAGCCACCCAGGCGATCGTGCGCGCCCGGGACGACGGTGTCGTCCGGACCTTCATGCACGTCCTCGGGATCGTGGAGGAGGCCCGCCTGCCGGACCGGGTCCGAGCACGCGCCGTCGGAGCCTTCACGGCGCTTGCCGAGGTCGAGGGGCGCCTGCACCGCCGCCCTGTCGCTCAGGTCCACTTCCACGAAGTCGGCGGACATGACGCCATCGTGGACGTCGTGGGCTCGGCCATCGCCCTCGAGCTACTCGAAGTCGACGTCGTGAGCTCGAGCCCCGTCGTGAACGGGACGGGCGTCGTGAGAACCTCCCATGGGCTCCTGCCGAACCCCGCCCCCGCTGTCGTCGAGCTCCTCACCGGCATCCCGACGGTCGGCCGCGACGTCAATATCGAGCTCACGACCCCGACAGGAGCAGCCATGCTGCGAGCCTGGGGAAGCCATTTCGGGCCGATGCCGGCGATGACGGTCGAACTGTCGGGGTTCGGGGCGGGAGTGCGCGAGCTGGAGGGCACGCCCAACTGCACGCAGGTCGTCATCGGGCTCGCCGCCGCCTCCGAGGGCGCCTCGGCGGGTCCGGCCGGTCAGCCCCTCGTCGTCCTCGAGTCGAACCTGGACGACGCCACGGGCGAAACCCTCGCCCACGCCGTCTCCCGCCTCCTCGAGGTGGGAGCGCTCGACGCCTGGATCCATCCCGTCGTGATGAAGGGCGGCCGCCCGGGACACGTGCTGAGCGTGCTGTGTGACCCTGCGCTGGCGAGCGAGCTGGCCGAGATGATGGCGGCCGAGACGGGCACGCTCGGTGTGCGGGCTTCCGGCGTGCAGCGCTGGACGTCGGAACGGCAGCCGGGCGTCGTGGAGGTGGAAGGGCTACCGGTACGAGTCAAGGTGAGTCCGGGGAGGGTGAAGGCCGAGCACTCCGACGCTGCCCGCGTTGCCCGCATCACAGGCCTGACGCTCATCGAGGTGGCGGCGCGCGCCGAGGCGGGCTTTCGCTCGTCCCTCCCGGACGGCGACGGCGACGACGACCTCAGCCCGCCGCCACTTGGAGCGTGAAAGACTCGACGTCAGTTCCGACCCTGATCCTCAGCACGTAGCGGCCGCCCGGCTGGCAGCCGAGGGCTGGCAGCGTCAGGTCGATCGAACTTCCCGCCGCCAGCGAGGCGACGGTGGCGCCTGTCGATGCCGTGCGCAGTGGATGAGCCGCCACAGTCGTTGTCGTCGTCGACGTGCGCCGCGACTTGCCCGTCTTCGCCGCAGCGACGACAGGGACGAGGTTCGCCAGCACGCGGACTCGAGCCGCCGGCACGTCGCCCGCGTTGGCGATGACTACCTCGACGGCGAGATGACTCGTGGGTTGGTACCAGGAGACGGATCCCGGCGGTGGGATTTGCAGCGTCGTCGTCGTGGTCGTGCTTGTCGTCGTAGTGGAGGTGCTCGTGGTCGTCGCCGGCCGGGTGCTGCTCGTGGTCGCCCCCGGCAAGGTCGTCGTCGTCGTGCTCGTCGTCGTGGTGGTCGTCGTCGTCGTGGTGGTGGTCGTGGTCGGCAGGCCGGTGATGCGGAGGGTGGCTGGCTGCACGGTGACGGCGACGATGAGGAGCGACTGGTGCACCTTGAGGGCGGACTTCGATCGGAGCAGGCCGGCGAAGGCGGCGACGGCGGAGGGCGACCATTCGGACGGCTGGTACCACTGCGAGGCCGGCAGGGCGACATAGTGGGTGACGTAACTCGGGAGCGAGACGATGAAGCGTGTGTAGTCGAGGTCCGACCGTTGCAGATCCGAGGCAGCCGACAGCAGGGAGGCCGTCGCCTGCTGCAGGCTTCCTGTCCTTGCGATGGCCTGGGCAATGCCGCCGGTGACGGCCCGGGCTGCTCGCGTCCGAGCGGCCAACGCATCAGCCAGGTAACCGCCCGCCCGGGCGCTCGGGGGTGCGATGTCGAGCTGCGCCAGCTGTTGCTGGACGTCCATCGACCCGGATAGGAGGCGACCGAGGGCCGACTCGATGCCGGCACGACCGAGACTCACCGGCCTGGTGCGCACGTCGGTGAGCCACGGGAGCAGCTCGGTTGATTCGTCGATGATTGGCACCACGGCGGCGGCATAGGTCCGGTCCGACATCACCGAGGACGGGCCGGAGGAGTTCACGACGTCCGCCGTCACCTCGCCGATGACGATGACGATGACGACGGCGACGGCTGCCAAAGTGGCGATGCGGCCTTTGGAGCGGCGCGCCACCTGGAGCCCGCGGCGGCGGCGGAGAGCCCCGAACATGACCAGGTGAAGCTAGTGCCTGACGGCGCCCGGTTGCCGTCCGCGGGAGCCGGCCACGAGAGCAGCCGGCGCCGAGCCTCGGTTCAGCTGCCGACGGCCCCGCCGGCGATGCTCACATCGCTGTGGGTCGTTCGCCAGTTGACGGTCGGGCGGATCGCCTCGAAATTCACACGGTCCTTGTGATCTCTGGCGGTCTCGACGAGGTGCAGCACCGTCTCGTCGCTGAGCAGATGCGGTTTCAGACCGAGCGAGGGGAGCTTCGTGGTCACGGCGTTGTAGTAGTGATCCTCGCTCTCGACACGGGGGTTCGGGATGGAGTCGATCTTGACGTCGAAGGGCGCCACCCGCGCCACCCTGTCCGCCAGATCCTTTACGGAGAACGATTCCGTGAACTGGTTGAAGACCCGGAACTCGCCCGTCTCTGCCGGGTTCACACACGCCAGCTCGACGCAGGCGAGCGTGTCGCGGATATCGAGCATCGCCCGTGTCTGGCCGCCTTTGCCATAGACGGTGAGCGGGTACCCGACGGCAGCTTGCACGGCGAAGCGGTTCAGGACTGTCCCGAAGACACCGTCGTAGTCGTACCGCGTGCGAAGGTCGGCATGCAGAGCCGTCTCGGGTGTCTCCTGGCCGTAGACGATGCCCTGGTTGAGGTCCGTGGAACGGAGGCCCCAGATACGGCAGGCGAACTGGATGTTGTGGCTGTCGTGCACCTTGGACAGGTGGTAGAAGGAGTTCGGCTGCTTCGGGAAGGGCAGGATGTCGGTCCGCCCCTTGTGGGTGATCTCGATGAAGCCCTCTTCGATGTCGATGTTCGGGGCGCCATACTCACCCATCGTCCCGAGCTTGACCAGGTGGATCGAGGGGTCGATGTCCTTGATGGCATACACGAGGTTGAGCGTGCCGACGACATTGTTGACCTGGGTGTAGACGGCGTGTTTGCGGTCGATCATCGAGTACGGGGCTGACCGCTGCTCGGCGAAGTGGACGACGGCGTCGGGACCGAAATCCCGCAAGCTCGCCTCGAGGAATTCGCTGTCGGTCAGATCGCCGATGAAAGGCTGGATCGTGTGACCCGACACCTCCTTCCAGGTGGCCACGCGACGCTGCATTTGGCAGATCGGGACCAGGCTGTCCACGCCCATCTCGTAGTCGTAATTTCGGCGCGCGAAGCTGTCGATGACGCCAACGTCATGTCCGCGGGCAGATAGGTGAAGGGCGGTCGGCCAGCCGAGGTAGCCGTCGCCTCCGAGCACGAGAATCCTCATGGGGAAGCTGTTCTCCTTGTGTTTGATCGACTTTGATCGACGCTACGGCGGTGCTGGGAAGCTTCGCGACCACGCGTGCGGTTCGACCTGCGGGCGCGCAACAGCGTAGCGGTTCGAACGGTTGAAGTGAGTGTACCGGCGCTCGGTCCCTTACGCCTCGCGCCAGGCGCCAGTGCCACCGCACGCAGTGTCGCCCGATGCGCGACACTGCCATTACCGGCCGGTGTGGCGCAGTTGGAAGCGCAGGCGACTTGTAATCGTCAGGTCGTGGGTTCGAGTCCCACCACCGGCTCTTTTTCTTGTGATGTCGTGCGCCATCGGCGACCCGAGATGCCCGCCGGTCGGTAGCTGTCTCAGCGGTAATTGCGAGGGATTCGGAACACGCCCCGGCGGGTGGGCTCGGCGCCGTTCCCTTCGGCCGCCGCACCGTTGCCCTCCGGCCCCTCGAGACCGTCAGCTGCCGCCCGGGCGCCGAGGCCGGAGCGGTCGACCGCCTCGTAGGAGGGGGATGCCACGAGTGCGGGCAGGATCACGCTCGTGTCGAGCGCCACGGGCTCGAGCTCGGGCGGCGTGTCCCCAGGGCGGCGTTCGGACGGCACGGTCGAGTAGCCGCCCTCCGCCGAGCGGATGACGATGTTGTGGAGCTTGGTCTTGCCGCCGCCGGCCGTGGCCTGCAGCTCCCGGCAGATCTTGAGCGCCACCGGGTAGGTGACGATCGGCACGGCGAAGACGAGTATCTGGAACGACGTCAACACGGAGTTGAGCGACACGTGCAGGTAGTTGGCGAGGACGTCGGTGGCGCTCGCACCGAACAAGGTGAAGTAGAAGCTGAGGACGGCCGCTCCGAGGGCGGTTCGTTTCGGGCGGTCCCGCGGCCGGTCGAGCAGCTGGTGGTCCGCGCGGTCTCCCGTGATGCGCTGCTCGATGAACGGCCACATCATGAGGACCGTGAAGGTGATACCAGGCAGGACGATGGCCGGCCAGAAGGCGTTCGGGATGATCACGTGGCCGGCGATCACCGTCTGCCAGTGGGGCATGATGCGCAGGCCGCCGTCCAACCATCCCATGTACCAGTCGGGCTGGACGGCGTAGGTGACGACGTAGGGCCGGTACGGCCCGTACAACCAGATCGGGTTGATCTGCACGAGGGCGCCGAGGATGGCGGTGACGGCGGCCACGAGGAAGAGGAAGCCGTTCGTCTTGGCGATGAACGTCGGCCACATCGGCGCTCCGATGACGTTGTGCTCGGTGGCTCCGTGACCCTTGAACTGGGTGTGTTTCTGGCGGACGAGCAAAGTGAGATGCGCACCGAGGAGCCCGGCGATGATGGCCGGCAGGATCAGTACGTGGAGGACGTAGAAGCGCGGGATGAGGGAGTTGCCCGGGAACGACCCGCCGAAGAGGAAGTTGGCGAGGTAGGTGCCCACGAGCGGGATCGTCTCGAGGATCGAGTAGGAGATACGGATGCCGGTACCGGAGACGAGGTCGTCGGGCAGCGAGTAGCCGAGGAAGCCGTTGAAGATCGCCAGGATCAGCATGTTCATGCCGATGATCCAGTTCAGCTCCCGCGGCCGGCGGAAGCCGCCGGTGAAGAACACCCGGCACATGTGTACGACGATGGCTCCGACGAAGATGTTCGCCGACCAGTGGTGCATCTGGCGCATGAGGAGACCGCAACGAACGCTGAAGCTCAAGTTGACGGTGGAGAGGAAGGCCTCCGACATGTGCACGCCGTCGAGCGGCAGATAGGGACCGGTGTAGACGGCGTCGCTGGAGGAGGGCACGAAGTACAGCGTGAGGAAGACGCCCGTCGCCAGCAGGATCACGAAGGAGTAGAGGGCGATCTCGCCGATCATGAACGACCAGTGGTCGGGGAAGATCTTGTTGACCATCTTCCGGCCACCGCCGGAGATGTTGACGCGGTCGTCTATCCAGTCGTAGAGGCCGTTAATCACGGCGCCACCAGAAGCTCGGCCCGACGGGCTGGTCGTAGGGTGCCTGCGCCCGCAGGTACCCGTCCGCATCGACGTAGAGGGGCAGCTGAGGGAGCGGACGGGGGGCGGGGCCGAAGACCGGTATGGCGGGCTTGTTCGGTCCGACGTCGAAGAGCGACTGGTGGCAGGGGCAGAGCATCTGGTGCGTGACCTCTTGGTAGAGGCCGACAGGGCACCCGGCGTGCGTGCACACCTTCGAGAAGGCCATATAGCCGAGCGGTCCCCAGGTCTCCCTGCCGGGGGCGGTGACGATGTTCACCTCGCCCTTCGGGGGGAGCTGGCGGACGAGCATCGTCTGGGAGAGGGCGCCGCCGGCGTCGCCCTCGGGGAAGACCGTCAGCATGCCGCCGTACTCGACGTCGTCCAAGTGCACCTTCGTCCCGTCGATCTTCACGAGGGGGGAGTCCTTGTGCCAGGTGGAGGCGACGGAGAAGCCCTTCGGCAGTGGCCCGAGGGAGCGGATGAGGGGGAACATCACCACGACGCCGAAGACGGCACCGGCGGCTCCGAGGATCTTGGTGAGGAAGACGCGGCGTTCGACGACGACCTTCCCGCGGCTCGAGAAGTCGGTGATGATGCGGTCTTTCTCGGCCTGCGAGGGAACCATCGAGTGGCGGGACTCCGAGAACGGCCCGCGGGGCATGAGGTACTTGCCCCACGCCACCATGCCGACCCCGAGCCCGAGAAACCCAAGCCCGAGCGTCCCGCCCAACCAGGCGTTGGAGGCGTTCACCCAGTAGGCCGCCCCGAAGCCGGCGAAGCCGGCGAGGCCGAGCAGGAACGTAGCCGCCACCGTCCATTCGATCTCACGCGGGTTGGCGGCCGCCACCTTGTACTGGTCGGCGTCGAGCCGGATGGTGACCGGCGTCGGCTCGCCGTGGCTGTCGCCCGTGCTGGCGCTCACGCCGATGTGATCCTTTCTCTCGTCTCAGGCTTGCTCGCCGGAATCGGCGGAGCTTCAGGCATCCGTCGTCCCGCCCACTTCCTCAGCCGCTTCGCCAGCCTCGTCGCCAGCGGCGGCAGGCTCGCCCTCGTCGTCGTCTCCGACATCGTGACCGCTGTCGGAGTGACCGTGCTCGTCCTCGTCGTCTCGGGCCGTACGGTCTCCCACCCAGTACGCCGCCAGCAGGCAGACACCGACGCCCACGAACAAGCCGACGAATCCTTCCGCCACGGGGCCGACTCCGCCCAGACCGATGCCACCGATGTTCCTCGGGCTCTTGATGTACTTCGTGACGTAAAGGGCGACGTCCAGGGCCTGCTGATCGGAGATGTCACCCGGCCCGAACCGAGGCATGTTCTGCGGGCCGGTGCGGATCGCCTCGAGCACCATGGTGGCCGACTTGGCGAGGTGGAGGGAGGGCGCGCTGACACCGCTCGCGAGGGCGTCGCCCGAACCGGTGATGGTGTGGCAGGGTGCGCAGTTGAGGGCGAAGACGGCGAAACCCTCCGCCGCATTGGCGTTCTTCAGTGAGACATTCGTCGGGACGGGCACTCCACCGGGCTTGAGGGAGACGACGTAAGCGACGATGTCGTCGATCTGGGCAGGAGTGAGGTAGACCGGCTTCGCCTCCGGCTGGGTCTCCGGCGTGCGCAGCGGCATCCACCCCGCCGTGAGCCAGAGGTCGACGGTGGCCCCGCCGACTCCGAGCAAGCTCGGCGCCAGCACGGAACCCTGCGCGGCTCCTCCGTGGCAGGTGGAGCACGTCTCGGTGAACAGGGTGCGCCCGGCAGCGATCATGCCGGCGTTGGTGAGGCTCGTGGCGGACGTCAGCTTCATGCCGGGGTTCTGCATGGCAGTCGACGAGGCGGCGACCTGCACGCGGCCGAGAACGAAGGTACCGAGGGCGGCAGCGATGACGACCACGGCGAAGGGCAGGAGGAAGCGGCGGAGGAGGCGCATGCTCAGCTCGCTCAGGAGAGTAGGAACAGAGCGCTGAACAACCCGATCCACATGATGTCGACGAAGTGCCAGTAGTAGCTGACCCCCTGGTAGACAGCGGTCTCGCCGGGGTCGTTCTTGCCGCCGGCGAGCCTTCCGAGCAAAGCGACCATGGCCACGAGACCCAGCAGCACGTGGAGACCGTGGAGTCCCGTCATGATGAAGAAGAGCGACTGGTAGGCGTTGGTCGAGGGCTTGAACCCCAGCGTCCTCCACTCATAGGCCTGGTTGCCGAGGAAGGCCCCCCCGAGGATGAAGCTCGTGAGGATCCAGGCCTTCGCCTTCTTGTAGTCGCCCCGCTCCTGCGCCCACACGCCGAATTGCATCGTCGGGCTGGAGGCGAGGAGAACGAACGAGAAGATGGCCGCCTGGATGGTGTCGAGCTTTGTTCCCGCCGGCGGCCAGAAGGGCGCCGCCGCCCGGATGGTGAAGAACGCCGCGAAGAGTCCGCTGAAGAACATGAATTCCGAGCCCAGCCAGATCATGATGCCGACAGCCAGCAGCTGAGGCCGCTCTGCGACCGGATGGCCGTGCGGGCGTGACCGCTCGACGGCTGCGGTGGCGTCTGCCATGGGACCATTTCTTAGTCGATCAACGGAGCGGCGGGCCAGACAGGCGAGCGGTGCTGGGCTCTCGGCTCAGTGGGGGACCGACACAGGCGCTCCGACGTGTCGGGATATGGTCGTGACGTGCCTCTCGGCGACGCCTTCCTGCGGGCCTGCAGACGGGAGCCGGTCGACCGCACCCCTGTCTGGTTCATGCGCCAGGCGGGGCGATCGCTCCCCGAGTACCGCGCCCTGCGGGGCGACGGCAGCATCCTCGACGCCATCGCCTCACCGGAGCTGTCGGCCGAGCTCACCCTGCAGCCGGTGCGTCGCTACGGCGTCGACGCCGCCATTCTCTTCTCCGACATCGTCGTGCCCCTCGTTGCCATCGGCGTCGACTTCGACATCGTGCCCGGCCGCGGACCGGTCCTCGAGACGCCCTTCCGGGGAGACCGTGACCTCCGTCGCCTTCGCCCGTTGGAGGCCGAGATCGACCTCGCCCACGTCCTCGAAACTGTGAAGATCCTCGTCGGTGAGCTGGACGTGCCACTCATCGGATTCGCCGGAGCACCCTTCACCCTCGCCAGCTACCTCATCGAAGGCGGGCCGTCGCGCACCTTCGGCCTCACCAAACGCCTCATGCACTCCGAGCCGTCGACGTGGCACCAGCTCGTCGGGCGCCTCGCCGTCATCTGCCTGGCGGCGCTGCGCGCCCAGGTCGCGGCGGGCGCCTCCGCCATCCAGCTCTTCGACAGCTGGGCCGGCGCCCTCTCCCCCGACGAGTACGCCGAGTTCGCCCTACCGTCGTCCCGCAGCATCCTCGAAGGGCTGGCCGATCTCTCCGTCCCACGCATCCATTTCGGGGTCGGGACCGGCGAGCTGCTCGGCCTCATGGCCGAGGCAGGCGCCGATGTCGTCGGGGTCGATTGGCGGGTCCCCCTCGGCGCCGCCGCCCGCCGCGTCGGCCCAGGCCTCGCCTTGCAGGGCAACCTCGATCCCGCCATCTGCCTCGCCCCGTTCGAGGTCGTGTCGCGAGCCGCCGGCAAAGTCCTCGAGGAGGCGGCCGGCCTACCCGGCCACGTCTTCAACCTCGGCCACGGAGTCCTGCCCGAGACCGATCCGGACATCCTCAAGGCCATCGTCGAGCTGGTGCACACCCGGACGGCGTCGCCGGCCGGGGGAGCGTCATGAAACAAGCTCGGCCCGTCGGCGTCCTCCTCATGGCCTACGGCACGCCCGCCCGGCCGGAGGACGTGGAGGCTTTCTACACCGACGTTCGTCGCGGACGACCGCCCAGCCCGGAGCAGCTCGCCGACCTGCAACGGCGCTACACCGCCGTCGGGGGCATCTCCCAGCTGGCGGCGCGCACGGCTGAACAGGTCGCCGGCGTGCAGGCGGCGCTCGATCACATCGCCCCGGGGGAGTTCGCATGCGGTTTCGGCGCCAAGCACGCCGAGCCCTCGATCGAGCACACGGTGGCGGCGATGGCGGCCGACGGCATCGAGCGGCTCGTAGCGCTCGTGCTGGCGCCCCACTATTCGAGCGGGAGCGTCGGCGAATACCTGGCGAGGGCGAGGAGTGCCGCCGACACGCACCACATGTCCCTCGGCGCCATCGCGGACTGGCACGATCATCCCGTGCTCATCGACCTTTTGGCCGAACGAGTCGCGGCGGCCTTCGGCACGCTCGGAGCGGAGCCGGCCGACCCGAGCGTCGAATTGCTCGTGACGGCGCACAGCCTGCCGATGCGGATCATCGAGAGCGGAGACGGCTACGACCGGCGACTGCTGGAAACGGCCGAGCTCATCGTCGCCTCCAGCGGAACGGCCCGGTGGCGGGTGTGCTGGCAGAGCGCAGGGCGCACGCCCGAGCCGTGGCTCGGGCCGGACGTGCTCGAAGTTCTCCGCAGCCTGCCGTCGAAGGGCATCAGCGGAGCCATCGTCTGCCCGGCGGGCTTCACGTCCGACCACCTCGAGGTGAGCTACGACCTCGATATCGAAGCGACCGCCGTTGCCAAGGGACTGGGCTTGCGTTTTGCCCGCACGGCCTCGCTCAATGCTGACGATCGCCTCTGCTCGGCGCTCGCCGGCCTCATCGTGCACGCCCTGCCGCGGGAGGGGTCGGCGTGAGCCGCTACGTGGTCATCGGCGGGGGCGTGAGCGGACTGGCGGCCGCCCGATTGCTCGCAGGCGGGTCAGCTGTCAGCGACAGCGCCCTCCCCGACGGCAAGGCCGAGACCCTCGAGCGCAGTCGCCTGTCCCGCCCAGTTGACGACGTCGTCCTCCTCGAGGCGTCTGATCGGCTCGGAGGCAAAGTGCTCACGAGCTCGTTCGCCGGCGGACCGGTCGAGATCGGGCCGGACCAGTTCCTGCGGCGCGATCCGAGTGCCGAACGGCTCTGCCGACTGCTCGGGCTGGGCGACGAGCTCGTTGCCCCAGGGGTCGGGTCGGCAGCCGTCTTCGCCGCCGGCATGCCTCGGCGGCTGCCTGCCGGCCTCGTGCTCGGCATCCCCACCGATCTCGACGCGCTCTCGGCGAGCGGGATCGTGAGCGAGGGCGCCGTCCTCTTCGCCCGCCAGGATTCAGACCGACCGGGCGCGGCGCTGGAGGGCGCCGACGTCGGTTTCAATTGGGGCGACCAAACCGCCGATCCCGCCCGCGAGCGGTCGGCGGGAGCCATACTGCGCCCCCGCCTGGGCGACGAGATCGTGGACCGCCTCGTCGACCCCCTCATCGGGGGGATCAACGCCGGCTGCATCGACAACCTCTCGCTCGGCACCGTGGCGCCCCAGATCGCCCATGCGCTCCTCGGTCACGCGGACGTGATCGCTCCCTTGGCGGCAACGCTGCCGGCGCAGGCAGCGGCTCCGTCGCCCTTCTTCGGCTTGGCGGGCGGGCTCGGCCGCGTCGTCACCGCCGTCGCCGAGGAGCTCCGTCGCAGCGGCTGCGACGTGCGCCTCGGCTGTTCGGCCACTCGCATCCGACCGGCCGCAGCGGGCTCCGGCTACATCGTCGAGACGGCCGGTGGCGACATCACGGCCGACGGCATCGTGTTGGCGCTACCGGCTCCCCAGGCCGCCTCGCTGATCGAGGACGTCGCCCCGGAGGCCGCCGAGCACCTCGGCGACGTCTCCTACGGAAGTGTGGCCGTCGTCACCTTCGCCTTCGACCGGCCCGTGCCGACGAGCCTGCACGGCTGGAGTGGCGTCCTCGTGCCCCGGGTGGAGGGCACCTTGACGACGGCTGTCACGCTCCTCAGCCAGAAGTGGCCCTGGATGGCCGCCGGTCACCGCGACGGCGCCCTCGTGCGGGTGTCGGCCGGACGACACCTCGATGCTCGTATCGATTCCCTCGATGATGCCGAGCTCCAGCACGCCCTCGCCGGGGAGCTGGCCGAGCTGACGGGGATCACCGGGCGATCGCCCGACATTCTCGTGCAGCGCTGGAACGGGGCCTTCCCGCAGTACGCCCCCGGCTTCTCGGCTCGCATGGCCGCGATCGGCCGGGAGCTCGGCGAGCGGCCCGGCCTCGCTCTGGCGGGAGCGAGCCTCGGAGGGATCGGTATCCCCGCCTGCATCACGAGCGGGGAGCGAGCCGCCGAGGTCGTGAGGGGCTACGTAGCCGCGTGCGCGTGACCGCCGCATGCGCGTGAGATCAGCCAGGGGGCGCCTCCACCTCGTGGCCGGCGTCGGCGGCGGCGCCCTCATCGGGCTCTCGCTGCCACCCATCGGATGGTGGCCCATGGCGGTCGCAGGCGTGGCCGCCGTCGCCTGGGCGCTCGCAGGTCGCAGCTCCCGCAGCCGGCTCGCAGTTGGCATGCTCGCCGGAATCGGTCAGTTCTCGATCTCGCTCGTCTGGGCCCTCCAGTTCAACACCGCCGGATACGCCGTCCTGGCCATCGTGGAGGCCTGCTTCGTGGCGGTCGCCTGCGTCCTCGTGCCGCCGGGGCGGGGGCGCCTGCCGGCTATCACGGGAGCCCTCGTGCTGGCCGAGTTCGCCCGCGAGAGCTGGCCCTTCGGCGGTCTGCCCCTCGGCGGTCTCGCCCTCGGGCAGCTGGACGGCCCATTCGGCCTGACCGCGCGGGTGGGAGGGCCGCTCCTCGTCGTCGGTGTCACGGTGCTGGCGGGTGCCTCCCTCGCTGCCCTCCTGCCGCCGGCCGCCACGACCGGAGGCGTGAGCGGGGCCGCCGACGCCGACGCGGGTCCGTTGCACCGCAGTCTCCGGGCGCTGCTGGGTATCGCCGTCGTCGTTGCCCTCACGGCGGTCGCGGCCGTCGCACCCAACGGAGGCGGTTCGGCGGCCCGCACGGGCTCCGCAGACGAGATCCGCGTCGCCATCGTGCAGGGGGGCGGCCGGCGAGGGCTCGACCAGCTGCAGGTGCCGGCCTCGGTCGTCTTCGCGGCCGCCGTGCAAGCCACCGAGAAGGTGCCGTCGGGAGTGCAGCTGATCCTCTGGCCCGAGGACGTCGTCGGGCTGAACGGTCCCTTCCTCGGCTCGAGCGCTGAAGCCACCCTGGCCGAGATCGCCCGTAGCCACCATGCCACCCTCGTCGCCGGGGTGACCTATCCCGTGGGAACGACCCTGTTCAGGAACGAGATCGTCGCCTTCTCGCCGGCCGGCGCCCTCGTCGCCACCTTCGAGAAGGTCCACCGCGTGCCATTTGGCGAGTACGTGCCGGACCGGGGCTTCTTCAAGCACCTCGCCAACTTGAAGGACATCCCCCGCGATGCCATCGCAGGCCACGGCTCGGGCATGATCTCGACGCCGGTCGGGCGGGCGGCCGTGCTCGTGTCCTACGAGGTCTTCTTCGCCAACCGGGGGCGGTCAGGCGTACGGGCCGGCGGGAGGATCATCTTCGTGCCGACGAACACCTCGTCGTACTCGAACGGGCAGGCACCCGCACAGGAGATCGCCGCTTCGCAGCTGCAGGCGCTCGAGGAGGGGCGCTATGTCCTCCAGGCCGCACCAACCGGCTACAGCGCCATCATCGACAGCGACGGTGACGTGCAGACACACACACCGCTCTCCTCCCGTGCCGTCATTGTGGCGACCGTCCCGCTGCTGAGCGGGACCACGTGGTACGAGCGCTACGGCGACGAGCCGATCCTCCTGGCGGCCCTGGCCCTCGTTGCCGGCGGATGGATGCTGTCGCTCAGTCGCCCAGCACGGCGACGCCGGCGTCCCCGAAAGTCGCCATCGAGTTGAGGATCCGGGCGGCCGCTCGCACGCACGGCACCGCCAGGCAGGCACCGGTTCCCTCCCCGAGGCGGAGGCCGAGCTCGAGCAGCGGTTCGAGGTGCAGGTGCTCGAGCGCCGCAGTCGCCCCCGGCTCGGTCGAGCGGTGGCCGGCGATCAGGTAGTCGAGGGTGGCCGGGGCGAGGCGGACCGCAACGAGCGCTCCCGCCAGGGCGATGACGCCGTCGATGATCACCGGTAGGCGGGCGGACGCTCCTGCGATCACGAAGCCCGCCAGGGCGGCGATCTCCAACCCGCCCACCTGAGCGAGCAGGTCCCGCCCGGGAGCCGAGGACAGCTGGGCGACCTCGAGCCCGAGGGCGCTCGACGCCCGGTCGAGGCCGCGGGAGATGGCGGAGATCTTGCGCCCGAGGGCCGCGTCGGAGATGCCCGTGCCCCGCCCAGTGACCGCGGCCACGGACCGGCCCGTGATGGCGGCGATGAGGGCGGCCGACGGCGTCGTGTTGCCGATGCCCATGTCACCGGTGACGAGGCAGTCGGCTCCCTCGGCGACAAGCTGGGCGGCCGTGGCCGCCCCCACCTCGAGGGCTGCATCTGCCTCCGCCGTGGACATGGCCGGCTCCACCGAGAGGTTCGCGGTCCCCCGCCGGACGTTGGCCGCCCGGAAGCTGGCGCCGGCTGCCTCGGCGGCGGCCGCCCCGAGGCCGGGGATGGGTGTGGCCACACCGACGTCGACCACGACCACGCGAGCTCCCACCTCGGCCGCGATGACGTTGATGGCGGCCCCGCCCGACAAGAAATTCGCCACCATCTGCGCAGTGACCTCCTGCGGCCACGGCGTGACACCTTCGCCGAGCACGCCGTGGTCGCCAGCGAAGACGGCCACGACCGGCCTGGCAGGGACCGGAGGGGGGCAGGTGGCCGCGATGGCCGACAGCCGCTCGCCGAGCGACTCGAGGCGACCGAGGGAGCCGGCGGGCTTCGTCAGGCAATGCTGGCGGTCGCGTGCAGCCAGCGCCGCCTCCGCGTCGGCGGGAACGAGACGCCCGAGGGCGTCACCGAGGGCGGTCAGTGGGTGGGGTCGACCTGGACGAGAGCCACCTCGGTCGCCAACGGTGCGCCGGCCGAGGTGGCGGTGTGCTCGTCGGCCGTTGTGTCGCCCGTGCCGGCTCCATGGGTGCCCTCGCCGAAGAGGAACTTGTTGAGGATGGAGTACCGGCCGATCCAGATCAGCCCGTAGGTGACGAAGTTGGCGAGGTGGACGATGATGACCTTGCCCTCGTGGGACTTCGTGATGAGATCGGCGTTGTGGGCGGCCACGCCGACCATCACCGTCGAAAGTATGAGGCCGATGAGGGCGATGATCCAGAACGGCATGACCTCTTTCCAGAGGTGCGACTTGCCTCGCTTGCCCCACGTCCAGCGGCGGTTCAGGTAGTACGCCGGCACCGTCGCCACGCAGGTGGCGATGACGTTGCTCCCCATCGCCGAGTCCACCTCGTGCGGATAGAGGGCGAAGAGGATGCCTTGGGAGACCACCGTCGTGATGAGCGACACCGTCGCGAACTTCAAGAAACGGTTGAAGTGAGGGCTCGCACGGAACGCGCGGTATCGACCGATGAGGGACGACATGCGTGCAGTCTATCGTCTGCATCGTGGCAAAGCCCCTCACCGATCTCGTCGTCTTGCTCGATCTCGAGGTCATCGAGGAGAACATCTTTCGTGGATCCCACCTCGACGAGACCCGCCAACGGGTCTTTGGAGGACAGGTCGCCGCCCAGTCCCTCGTGGCGGCGGGCAGGACGGTGGAACGCGGGCGGGTGCACTCCCTTCACAGCTACTTCCTCCGACCCGGCGACCCTCAGGTGCCGATCCTCTACGAGGTGGACCGCATCCGCGACGGCCGCTCTTTCACGACGAGGCGGGTCGTCGCCATCCAGCACGGCAAGGCCATCTTCAACCTGCAGTGCTCGTTCCACGTCGACGAGGAGAGCCTCGAGCACGAGGTGGCGATGCCCGAGGCGCCCGACCCGGAGACCCTTCCGACCGTGCGTGAGCGGTTGCAGGACATGGAGGAGATCTGGGACGGCTTCTTCGAGCGGCCGCGACCGATCGATCAGCGATTCGTCGGGGATCTGCCCTGGATCCGCTCCGACGGGCCAGCGCCCGACGCCCACCAGCAGCTGTGGTTCCGGGCAGACGGCCAGCTCCCGGACGACCCGCTCCTGCATGCCGCCGTCGTCACCTACGCCTCCGACATGACGCTGTACGACTCCATCCTCCACCGCCACCGCCTCCGCTGGGAGGACGGCCACTTCATGGGCGCCAGCCTCGACCACTGCATGTGGTTCCACCGGCCGTTTCGAGCAGACGAGTGGCTGCTGTTCGACCAGGAGTCCCCGACGGCCTCGGGCGCTCGCGGCCTCGCCCGCGGGCTCCTGTTCTCCCGCGCCGGCGACCTCGTCGTGAGCGTCGTGCAGGAGGGCCTCGTGCGGATCGGCAAGCCCAAGACGTGACCCTGGGGGCGATCTCCCACCACCCGGCCGCCTTCGCGGCCACCTTCGCCGTCTTCGTGGTGCTGTCGCTCGTCTTGATCGGCTTCGTCGTGCGCTTCGCCGTCAAGCTCGACCGGGCACGCAAGGCGACCGCAGCTGCTGCCGCCAAGGAGCGGCGCCGGCGGCGCCCCAAGCCCTCGCCCTAGCCCGGCTCCGCTCAGACGGTGCCGCCCCGGCGGCTCTCGCGGACCACGCCGAGGAGGGCGGCGACGGCGAGCACCAAACCGATGGAGGCCGTCCAGATGCCAAACACGAGGGCGAGCCCTACCGACGCCGCCCCCACGCCGAGGACGAAAGGCCAGATGCTCGACGACGGGAAGGCCGCCACGACGCCCGCCCCGTCGGCCCTTGTGGCCGACGGGTCATCCTCCGGCCGGGGCTTCATCCGGCGGGACCACCAGAGGTAGTACCCACCCGGGAAGCACCCGAGCAGCGTCGCCCCGAGCAACATCAACGTGCCACTCGTCTCGTAGCTGAGGAACCAGTAGGCGGCGCACACCAAGGCGAAGAACACCCCGATGAAAAGCAGGACGTACGCTTCGACCTTCACGCTGAGCTCCCTTCGGACGGCTCCTCGCCGTCCTCACCGTCGGGCGCCATCGCGAGCGAGGACCCGACGCTGGCCGGTTCCCTGGCGGGCGCCGGCGCTCCCTTGCCGTGGCCGTGCGTGATCGTGTGCTCCGGGTGGTTGTAGTCCCACACCGGCCGCTCGGAGTGGATCGGGGGAATCCAGTAGAAGTTGTGGTGGGGCGGGGGCGACGATGTCCCCCATTCGAGCGTGTGGGCATCCCACGGGTTGTCGCCGGAAGCGATGGGCTTGCGCCAGGAGACCCAGAAGTTCACGAGCGTGAGCGCCACCGAGATGAACAGCAGGTAGGCACCGCCGGTCGAGACGCGGTTGAGGAACGTCCAACCTGTCCCGGCGCCGTACTCGGCGACGCGGCGCGGCATGCCGTGCAACCCGAGGATGTACTGGGGTACGAAGGTGATCCAGAAGCCCACGAACATGAACCAGAAGCTCGCCTTGCCGAGCACTTCCCGCGTCATACGGCCGGTGAATTTCGGGTACCAGTAGTAGAGGCCGGCGAAACCACCGAAGACGGCACTGCCGAAGAGCACCTCGTGGAAGTGGGCGACGACGAAGTAGGTGTCGTGGACGGCGAAGTCGAGCGGCGGGGACGCCAGCAGGATGCCCGTGACACCGCCGAAGAGGAACACGATCAGGAAGCCGACGGCGTACAACATCGGCGTCTCGAAGGTGAGCGACCCCCGCCACATCGTCCCGATCCAGTTGAAGAATTTCACGCCCGTCGGCACGGCGATGAGGTAGGTCATCAAGCTGAAGAAGGGCAGCAGGGCCGTACCGGTCGTGAACATGTGGTGCGCCCACACGCTCGTGGACAGCGCAGCGATGGAGATCGTGGCGAAGACCATGCCCTTGTAGCCGAAGACGGGCTTGCGTGAGAACGTCGCCAGCACGTCGGTCACCATGCCGAAGTAGGGCAAGGCGAGGATGTAGACCTCCGGATGGCCGAAGAACCAGAAGAGGTTCTGCCACAGCACGGGGACACCCCCACCGGAGACGGTGAAGATGTGGGTTCCGAGATGTCGGTCGCACCAGAGCATGATCATGGCGGAGGCGAGCACGGGGAAGGCGATGAGGATGAGGATGGCCGTGACGAGCATGTTCCAGGAGAAGATCGGCAGCCGGAACATCGTCAGCCCGGGAGCGCGCAAGTAGAACACCGTGGCGGCGATGTTCACCCCGGTGAAGATGGCCGAGAAACCCGTCAGCAGAATCGCCACGATCCACATGTCCGGGCCCGCCCCGGGGGTGTTGGTGGCGTTGGAGAGGGGCGCGTAGGAGACCCAGCCGAAGTCGGCGGCCCCGCCGACGGTGAGGAAACCGCTCACCATGATCGTGCCGCCGCCGAGGTAGAGCCAGTAACTGAGGGCGTTGAGACGTGGGAAGGCCATGTCGGGGGCGCCGCACTGCAGCGGGACGATGAAGTTGGCGAGGCCACCGAAGGCGAACGGGCCGGCGAAGAGGTAGAGCATCAAGCTGCCGTGCATCGTGAACAGCTCGTTGTAGAGGTGCTGGCTGACGATCGTGTTGTCGGGTGAGGTGAGCTGGGTGCGCATGACCATCGCCATGCAGCCCGCCATGCAGAAGAAGACGAGCGACGTGATCGTGTAGCTCTTGCCGATCACCTTGTGATCGGTCGAGGTGAGCCACTTGAGGATGCCCGTCGGCCCGTGCTCCTCTTCGTGCGCAGGGGCGAGAGCGATCGATGGATCGGCGGCGATCGTCATGACTGTCTCGCCCCGCTCCCGGTCACTCGACTCTGCAGGGTGGCTTGCGTCTTCAGCTTCTGCTCCTGTTGAGAGAACCAGACCTGGAACTGGCTGGGAGTCACGATCTTCACGCTGAACAGCATCTCGGAGTGGTAGAGGCCACAGTACTGGGTGCACTGTCCGGGGAAAATGCCGGTCGTCGTCGGAGAGAACTCGAAGGAGTTCACGACGCCCGGCTGGGCGTAACGGCTGAAGTTGAAGGCATGCACGTAGAAGCCATGGATGACGTCGTGGGAGCGCAGGAAGACGCGCACCGTCTCGTCAGCCGGCAGCACGAGCTGCGGGTAGATGGCCGATGTGTACGGCTGGGCGAGGGCAGAGGGGGCGGCGTTCGGTGCCGTCTCGATCGTGACGCAGTCCCGCGCGGGCGCCGTCGGGCAGTTGATGTGGGAGTTCGGACCCGGCTTCGAGTACTGGAAGATCCAGCCCCACTGGTAGGCCGTCACGTCGAGGATCACCTGCGGCGGCTTGAGGACGTTGTCGATGTTGTTCTCGACGACGAAAGTGAAGCCGAAGATGACGAGCACCATGAGCAGCGGGACGATCGTGTAGGTGACTTCGAGGCCGATGTGCTCGAAGAACTGCTTGGGGATGCGGTCGTCCTTCCTCCGGTAGGCGAAGACCGCCCAGAAGATGAGCGCCCACACGAACACGGCCACGGCGATGCCGGCGACCATCATCCAGAACCAAAGGCGGAATTCGAGATGCGACTGGTTCGTGACGCCCCTCGTCTGGCCGAAGCGGACGTCGCAGCCGGTGAGCACGAGGGCGAGGGCCGTGACGGCGGCCGCCGGCACGATGCGCCCCTTGCGGCGAGCAGGCGTGGCCGGCGGGCGACGGAGGCGGCGGGGCATCGCTGCGACATTAGTCACGGGCGTCTCGACGGAGCCAGATAGGGCGCTCAGCTGGGCGGCAGTCCCCTCAGGGGAGGTGGCGGCGGGATTCGGCCGCCGCCCAGCCGAAGATGCCCTTCGCCATCGTCGAGGTCTCGATGGCGGCGCGGGCGGCAAAGACCTCCGCCCGCACGCGGTGGATGCCAGCGTCGGTCGGTGCGGCCAGGGCGGCGAGCTCAGCCAGGTGGCCGGCCAGTCGCAGATCGCTGCCGGAGCCGGAGGCGAGGAGGGCCTCGGCTCGCTCCGCCAGGCGGGCCGCCCCCCCGGCGAGCCCGGCCAGCTCGGTGGCCAGTTCGTGCGCACGAGCAGGCTTGAGCGAAGCGGGATCCCCGTCGTACCAGCCTCCGTACTGGCGCCAAAGGTTGCGGACGATGAACTCCGGATCGTCGTACACCGGACGCAGGTAGGGGCGCGCCAGCAGGTTGGCGGGCATCTCGACGGCGTGGATGACGTCGTTCAAGGGGGCGCCGGCATTCATGAGGGCGAGAGTCTGGGCGACGATCGACTCGAGCAGCTCGGCCGTGGTGGTGAGCGCCTCGAGGACGCGGTCGTGTCCGACGACAGGAACGCCGTGGCCGGGCAGCAGGATGGCAGCTCCGAGCTCGCTCATGGCGCGCAGCGCTGCCGCCCATTCGAGCGGATAGCGCTGCACTTTCTGCGGGTTGCCGGCGTTCGGGGTCGCCCAGATGAACAGGTCCCCCGTGCAGAGGATCTGGCGGTCGGGCACCCAGGTCCACGTGTGGTCATCGGTCTCACCGCGGGCGTGGTGCAGCTCGAAACGCCGCCCGCCCACCTCCAGCTCCAAGTGGTCCCGGTAGGTACGGTCGGGGTAGCGGTATTCGGTCGGCCACGTCAGCTCCGGGATCCCGAACTGGCGCTGGTTGATGACGGCGTTGTAGCCCCCCGTGAGGACGTAGCGGTCGAAGCGGGCCGGCATCGCCTCGTGCGCCACCACCGTGGGCCCTGGCCAGCGCTGCGAGCTCGCCTCCTCCTCGAAGACGCCGACCCCGAAGACGTGGTCGATGTGGCCGTGCGAGAAGATGGCCGTGTTCAATCGACCGGTCGGGCCCGACGGCTCCCAACTCCGGATCGCCTCATGGATCTGCTGGGCGGCCAACGTGTGGCCGGTGTCCACGAGCACGAGGCCGTCGGGGGTCTTGAACGCCGACACCCTGGCGAAGGAGGCCACATAGGCGACGCCATCAGCGACCTCGGTCAGGGTTCCGTTCGAGCCGAGCGGGTGGTGGTCGGCGACGTCTGCCTCGCCCCGCCAGAGGGCATCTGCCAGCTCGAGGATGTCGCCCATCGGGCTGACGTTACCGGTGCGGCGTCACCGCCCGGGGGGTGCGACCCCGAGACGACCACCTGCTCATTGCGTCAGTTGGTGCTCGCATCTTTCGGCAGGGCCTCAGGGGTAGCGGCCGGCGGCGCTGGCGCGCTCGATGACCCGGCGGCGGGGAGTGCCCCGTCCTTGTCACCCTCTTCGAGGCCCTTCTTGAACTCGTGGGAGGCACTTCCGAGGCCGCGTGCGAGCTTGGGCAGCTTCGTGCCTCCAAAGAGAAGGACAACCACCACACACACGATGACAATGATGCCGTCAACACCGAAAATCTCAGCGAGGATCACCTGCCCTCCTTTCATGAGGACGATTGCAGACTAGACGCGAGTTGTGGGTGCGGTGAGCGCAGGCCCACCTAGCTCCACCATCGTGACGTTCCCAGGAGGCGGTGCGCAAGCCCTCCGTGTCATCTACGTGCCCGCCTGCCCGCCCGGATGAGGCCCACCAGGTCAGGAACCTGTCCAGACGGGCGGACGCTTCTCAGCGAAGGCGGTCGCGCCCTCCATGGCGTCCTTGCTCGTGAAGATCGGCCCGATGAGCTCGGTGTTCATGTCCCAGGCGGCGTCGTCGCTCAGGCCGACCGAACGTCGCATGATCTCCTTCGAAGCGCGCACGGCCAGGGGGGCGTTCTCGCAGATCTTCTCCGCCAGTGCGAGCGCCTCCGGCACGACGCGGTCGGCCGGCACGAGCCGGTTGACGAAGCCGAGCTCGGCAGCACGCTGCGCGGAGATCGTCTCGCCCGTGAGCGCCAGCTCGAGGGCGATCGAATAGGGGATGCGCTGGTGGAGACGTAAGAGGCCACCACCGGCCGCCACAAGGCCCCGCTTGACCTCAGGGATCCCGAAGGCGGCGTGATGGGCGGCCACGACGAGGTCGCAGGACAGCACGATCTCGCAACCGCCGGCGAGGGCGACGCCGTTGACGGCGGCGATGATGGGTTTTGCGAACTTGCGCCGGGCGATGTTGGCGAAGCCGTGCTCCACCGACATGATGTCGCCGGCCTGGCCGGAGACGAACGCCTTCAGGTCCATACCGGCGCTGAAGGCCTTGTCACCGGTCCCGGTGAGGACGACCACCCAGACGCCGTCGTCAGCGGCGATCTCCTCGAGGGCGCGCCCGAGGGCGATGCTCGTCGGGCCGTCGATGGCGTTGCGCGCCCTCTCCCGATTGAGCCGCAGCAGCTCCACTCTCCCGTGACGCTCCCGCACGAGGGGCTCTTCTGGCGTCGCTTCGGTGGTGGCATCCGACATGTCATGGGCTCCTTCGGTCAATGGCTACAGCGTTGTGGGTGGCGGTGGCAGGGATTCGACGTGCTGGAGAGACGAGGGACCGTCGACGACGCGGTACGTGGGCGCGCCGGTCGCACCGGCAGCGCCCTCCACATGAATCCTCGCGCCAACGAGGAAGGTGCCGGCAACCTCCGCCGCCACGCCGTCGGCGCCGGAGGCGACCACCCGGCGGCCGTCCTCGAGGGTGGCGATCACGGGGGCGGCCGTGGGGCGGCCGTCATGGTCGTAGAGGACGGTCGAGGCCTCCACGCAGCCTGCCATGGCGACCTCCTCGCCGCCCGCCACGCAGGCCAGGCTGGAGGCGTCGATGCGCTGCTGGACTGTTGAGGTGTCCGCCGGCACGTAGGCCTGAGGGGGGGCGGCGGAGCCGTAGACGCCGACGGAGTGCTTGGTGAGGTACCAGCCGACGCCGGTGACGAGGCCGAGGCGGCCGCCAGCTTCACCTCCGCCCGAGCGGAACTGCTCGAACATGGTGGCGATGGCGTGCGTGCAGTAATTGTTGCCGGGGCCGCCGAAGTAGGGCAGCCCGCCGGTGACGGTGAGGGGAGGTGTCTCCTCCGGGCGGTTGACATCGAGGCCGAGGCTGGCGGCGGCGATCTGCACGGCCGACGGAAAACACGAATAGAGGTCGAAGGCGGACATGTCCTCGGCGCCGACGCCGGCCGCCCGCAGGGCTGCGTTCGCCGCCACCTCGAGCCCGACCGAGCTCCCGAGATCGGGCCGAGCCATCGGGAACCAGACGTCGTTCGCCGTGGCGGCCGACCAGACGAAGAGCGCACCGTCATCCAGCTTGAGCGACTTGGCCACGGCGAGCGACGTGACGACGAGGGCGGCCGCTTGCGCCCCTCCGAGGAAAGCCACCATCGTCTTCAGGTACGGCTCGGCCACGAGGCGGTTGTCGGCGGACACTCTCGCCAGCTCCTCGGGAGAGCGGACCTGGCGGAACCAGGCGTGCGGGTGGGCGGCGGCGACCTCGGTGAACGGCGCCATCAACCGCCCGATGAAATCGCGTTGCTGGGCGGGCGTGCGGCCGGCGCGAGTGGCCAGAACGCTCTCGAACATGGGGTAGACGTGAACGGGGATGAAGACACCAGCCATCCGCTCCTCGTCCGAGAGGTCCTGGCGATCCTCACCCACGACCGCATCGGGAGCAGCTCGCTCGGCACGGAGGCGCTGGGAGCTGCCCGCCGCACCGCTGCCGTCGGCCGCACCCGCCGGCTTGAGGCGGCCGGAGCGAACTGCCTCGGCGCCGACGATGAGCGTTGCCGCCAGACGCCCGCCGGCGATGTCGCAGGCCGCCCGCTCGACCATCGCCTGCGGCGTGTTGCCCCCGATGCTCGTCGTCTCGCGGGCGACCGAACCGAGGCCGAGGGCCTCGGTGACCTCGCTGGCGGGCGCAATGCCCGCCCGCCTCGAGAGGACGTTGACGAGCGTGACCCGCTCGATGGCGGCGGCGAGGGCCGTGGATGCGGCGAGCGCCTCCCGAGCGGCTGTCTCGGCGAGCTCGAGGGGCCCGAGGACGAGATCCCGGCTCTCGGCCTGACCGACGGCGACGACAACCGGAGTCCGCGCGGGGTCCAAACTCACGCCGACGCGGTGCCCCGAGGGTGTGGGAGGTCACGTCGCTCGCGCGGTCGCAGACCGTCGAGGAGCAGCTCGACGACGAAGCTGGCGGCCTCGCCGGCGCTCAGGTCGTCGTCGGTGGTGAGGCGGCGGTGGGCGAGCTGGCCGACGAGCGCCGTGATGGCGAAGGCGGTCATCTTCGACGGGCCCTGCACGAGCGCTCCCTGGCGCTGGGCGAGCAGGACGAGCCGCTCGGCGTCGTCCACGAAGGAGGCGTGGATGGCGTAGAGATGCTCTTCGAAGCCCGACCCAAGGGCGAAGGCATCGCGGAAGAGCAGCTTCACGAGGGCGCTGTCCGCCTCGTAGAACTCCAGCGTCGCCCGAACGGCGGCCCGCAGGGGCGCCGCCGGACCCTCCTCGGCGGAGGTGGCCCGCACGGCGTCGTTGATGTGCGTCCGCAGGGCCAAGGCTTCGGCCGACATCAGCTCGTGAAAGAGGGCTTCCTTCGACTCGTAGTACCAGTAGATGGAACCGTAGGAGAGGCCCGCCTGCCTGGCGACGTCGGCGATCGTGGTCGTGTGGTAGCCGCCTTCTGCGAAGACCTGCTTGGCGGCCGACAGGATGTCGGTACGTCGGGAGGCCTTGTCGGCGTCGCTGACGGCACGACGAAGAGGGCGGCCGGCGATGGGCGTCCTCCCCGTAGCGCCCGGCGGCTCCGCGAGCGTGGAGCTCAACTGCGAACCGTCCCCGCCCACGGCACCCCCCTGTCGACCTCGACCTCGCGAGGCAGCCCGAGGATGCGCTCGCCGATCTGATTGCGGAGAACTTCGGAGGTTCCGCCCTCGATGGTGTTCGCCCGCATGCGTAAGAACGCCGTCGCCTTGGCGGCGCCCTCGCCGACGCCTCCGAAGACTCCGGCGGCCTCGGTCTCCCAAGCGATCGATGCCATGCCGGCAGCGTTCACGGCGACGTTCGAGCGGTACTGGTTGAACTCGGCGTTGAAGACCTTCGAGATGCCGCCCTCCGCCCCCGGGGTCTGACCGGCGAGGCGGGCGGCGCTCGCACGAAAGGCCGTGATCTCCTTCACCTCCTGGGCGATGTAGATGCGGGCGAGCTCCTGGCGAACGATGCTGTCGTTCCGGTCCCGCACGCCCGTGAGGAGCGCCTCCCACGCATCGCGACGAAGGCCGCCGGTGAGGGAAGCGGCATCGATGGACAGACCGGACAGGGCGACGCGCTCGTTCATGAGCGTCGTGCGGGCGTAGCGCCAGCCCTCCCCCACCTCGCCGATGCGGTTGCGGTCGGGTACTCGCACGTCGGTGAAGAACACCTCGTTGAAGTCGGCCGAACCGGTGATCTGGCGGAGCGGGCGGACCTCGACGCCGGGCGCGTGCATGTCCACGATGAGATAGGAGAGGCCTTCGTGCTTGGGCACGTCCGCATCGGTGCGGGCGAGCAGCATCCCGAAGGTGGCGAAGGAGGCGATGGAGGTCCACACCTTCTGGCCGTTGACGATCCACTCGTCGCCGTCACGGACGGCCCGCGTACCGAGAGAGGCGAGGTCCGAGCCGGAGCCGGGCTCGCTGAACAGCTGGCACCAAATCTCTTCGCCACTGAGGATCTTCGGCAGGTAGCGGAGCTTCTGCTCCTCGTTGGCGTGGGCGATGATCGTGGGGCCGGCCAGGCCGACGCCGAGCAGGTTGACACCGAACGTCGGCAGCCGGTGCTTCGAGAGCTCTTCGCGCACGATCTGCTGCATCCAGGCCTCGCCCGAGAGCCCGCCGTACTCCCTCGGCCAGAGCGGAGCGGCGTACCCCGTGCGACCGATCGTGCCCATCCAGGTGAGGAAATTGAAGTCCCTGCGCGCCGTGGCGAAGGCGACATCGTCCCGGCACTCGAGGGCCTCGATCCACCCGCCCGGCAGCACCTCGGCCAACCAGCCTTTGAACTCGGCCCGAAACGCTGCCCGCTCCGGGG